>Ga0206130_10001551_pt1 | contig 33255 bp, 16 predicted proteins | sample Helgoland_Spring_9_FD_148637 | JGI IMG/M metagenome (GOLD analysis project Ga0206130, IMG submission 148637) | Pelagic subsurface seawater microbial communities from Kabeltonne, Helgoland, North Sea - Helgoland_Spring_Bloom_20160512_1 | ecosystem: Environmental > Aquatic > Marine > Epipelagic ...
CCAGCCCATCGAGTATTTGTCGTTGGCCATCTTCAGGAGCGAATCTGTTGAGGCAGGGTTCGACCGCAGGAGCTCGAGCATCTCGCCAACGAATCGAATGCGCGCATGAAGTTGAGCAATGACCAGCGGACCATCTTGTGAGTCGAGATACCGGCGACCGACATCGCTGAGCTCGAGAAGACCCGCTGACTCGTGCACAAACCCGGTTCGTCTGAGAAACAGGCTTATGTGCCGCGCATTGGATGGTGACAACCCGAAGTCTTCCTGCAACCACTCGCTCAAGTGGTCGATCGTGGGCCGCTGCAGGGCGACATGTTCCAGGATCCTGCTCAAGCTGGTCAGGTACTCGTCATTGCCCCCGGGAAGCGGATATGTGTCCTTCCGTCGGTCCTTCCATGCGTATGGCAGAGGTACATCGGGTTGCTCGTTCGGCACGCCATCCAAAGCTGGAGGTTGGACCGAGAGAAACGACGTGATCTCGGCCCACTCGGGGGTCTCAAGTCGAAACACGGTTCCCATTGGTGCACGGATGATCTGGTGTTCGCGTATCAACTGCTGTTGCTGAAGTGCGGCCTTGGGCACGTAGTCGACAGCTCGAACCTTGAGGAGTACCCGTGTTTCCGGCTTTCCTTCTGTCTCGTTGTCGAGCACGAATCTAATTTCTGTTGTGCTGGCCATCGATTCGGATGGTTCGGTGCACACCACGCCAACGCCGACGATGCCGCTCTCGTTGCCGCTCCGCCAGATCACAACTTCGTCACCGGGTCGTACCTCGTCGGTGTACTGCGGGACTCGCCACCGGATCTCGTCGAGGACTGTGAGCGCCCCGACGATGTCGTAGTGCTTGGGATTCGCCTGAAATATCCACCGTCTCATGTGTACCCCTGTACCGCTCTCTGGTACGTGTCGACTAGGCCGACTCCCCCGGAGCCGAACGTTGAAACACACTACGTGCTGCGTGTTCCCGAAGGAGTCAGCGACTCGCACAAACCCTTACCGTCAACTGTGGCCCTTCAGCGTCTTCACACCTACCGCAAAGCGATACTTCCGATTCGGGACGTTCTCTGAGCGAGGCGTAGCCGGTCGGGCATTCACCAAACCAAATTTGGCCAGGCAGGGCAAAAAGCCCCTACTGGCGCTGGCCGGATCCGTTTACGTTCACCTTGTGCATCTTTCTGTTTACGCATTCATCCAACATTGCGATGAGGCGCCAAACAGTTGGTGTCACAGGCTGCCGGTACAGGTACTTGTGCAAGCAGGGTCGACCACAAACTCACTCGGGAAAAACGCCACAATCCGTGACGTAGCTAGGAGCTCATGATGGAAGCTGTCCTCGAACGTTTACATGCGGAGCATCACCGATGTGGCGAACTCCGCTACGACGCCTTCGTCCGAATATGTGAATTGCGTGCAGTACCGCGAGATGACTACGGCCGCCTGATTGGGCTTCTTGCCGACGCCGACATTGCTCTGAAGGATGACAAGTCTTCATCGCCAGATCAAACACCTCCTCAACCACGAGGGCGAGTGCGTGCCCGAAAGGACGGCTTTGCCACCTATCTAGAGCGCATTGGTCGCCATCAATTGCTCAGCCCACATGAGGAAGTGCTGCTTGGGCGGCGAATTAAGCCTGCCCGTTCAATTCTGCTGCGCGAGCTTTCAGAAGGCGAGCGTGAACCCATGATCTCGGCTTTCAACGAGCGTGCCTCGATGCGCTCACCGGCAGAACAGCGTGTCATGAACCGCGGAGCGATCGCTCAAACGAAACTCTTCGAGTCCAACCTCCGGTTGGTTGTCTCGATCGCAAAAAAGCAAAGACTGGATGGGACGCTTCGTACCATCGATGACCTCTGCCAGGCTGGGAACATCGGTCTGATGCGGGCGGTTCAGAAGTTTGATCACGCTTTGGGATATCGTTTCAGTACGTACGCTACGCATTGGATCAGACAGTCCATCCAGCGCTACGTCTCGGCAAACAGGCGATCTGTCTCCGGGCCATCAGACTTGGATAATCGTATGTCGGCCATTGCGAAAGCGACCGAGAACTTCATCGCCGCCAACCATTGCGAACCAACCGACCAAGCACTAGCCGCATTTATGCAACTTGATCTCGCACACATCATCGCCTGCAAACAGCTGGCGGTCGAACCGTTGCGCCTCGACGCACCTATTGGCGACCAGACGAACCTCGGCGACATGCTGGCAGACCCACATGCGATCTCTCCGGAAGATCTCGTCGTTGATTCCATGGCTCGAGCCGAGCTTCACGCCCTGATGGAGAACTCACTCAGCGACCGTGAATTGGAAATGGTGGCATCGCGGTATCAGTTCGCCGGGCGCAAGCTCAGCTATCGAGAGATCGGCGAAGATACCGGTGTCACCGCCGAGGCGGCACGCCGATTCCACAAACGCACCATGAAGCGGCTCAAGTCATCTGAGTCACTTGTTGATTCGTGCCGTGAACTAGCTCGGACGTGATCGTGGGGGTCAGCGCAATCCCAGACGCCACCGCTGTGAACCGTGCTGTCGACCGGCTTCGTATGGAGGCAGAACGAACCGGTTCGATTTCGGTTGACGATGTTCTTCGAATCTGCGAACTCCGTGACCTTGAGGCTACTCAGATAATCACAGTTCGAACTCGTCTGGTTGAGCTCGGCCTTCTCAACACAGCGAAAGCGGCGCCGGTCGAGGTATGGCGGCCGTCCGAGAATGTAGCTAGGGACGTTTTCGATCAGGACGGCCTTGGGATCTACCTAGACACGATCAGTCATGGCATTCTCTACGCCGACGAAGAGATAGCGCTCGGAAGAAGGATCGCAGCAGGACGAGCGATCCTGTGCCGCGACCTTGGTGACGGACAACGAGAACCATTTCTTCGTGGGTTCCTAAATTCAGCTTGTTTGCTCGATCCGAATGAAACACGCGTCGTGGAAGACGGGGCAGAAGCCCAGGACCAGTTGTACCGCTCGAACCTGCGGCTCGTTGTGTCTGTGGCACGACCGCTCTTTCAAAGAGACCCAAAAGTAAAGCCACTCGACCTATGTCAGGCAGGCAACGAAGGTCTCCTTCGGGCCGTTCAGAAATTCGATCACACACGGGGATTCAAGTTCTCGACCTATGCGCACTGGTGGATCCGTCAAGCCATCGAAAGATACGTCGCGAACACAAGCCGCACAATTCGGTTGCCTGTGCACTTTCACCAAGACTTGCGGGCGCTCCGGCGCTCAGAACGCTTGCTCTACTCTGACCTTTGCCGGGAGCCAACAACATCTGAGCTCGCAGCGTTTCTAGAGTGGGACGAAGGCAAGCTCGCAGCCGTCTCTGATTGGAGGCAAGGCGCTGCAAGCCTCGACGTCCCGCTCCCGCGTGGCGAAGGAACCATCGGCACCTTGATCGCAGATGAAGCAGCCGTTTCACCAGAAGAGTCTGCGATTCACCGTGCTGAGAGAGACCTTGTCACGACCGCGTTGGGCGCGCTTAAGGAACGCGATGGAGACATCATTCGACGCCGCTTCGGCATCGGGTGTGCACCCGAGACTCTGGAAGAGATCGGCCAGTCTCTCGGGGTGACCCGGGAACGAGTTCGTCAGATCGAAAGCAAGACCTTGACAGCACTCAAGGGGCCTAGTTTTGGGTTGCGGGACCTCGGGTACGGAGCACCAGACGGCGATCAAGTCCCCGTGGCAGAAGACATCCCCAACGACCCAGGTTCGATGGACCCGCCTAGGAGCCAAAGTGTCACCGATGATGAGCTACCACGCCAAGGAGAAGTCCACCATGACAATGAACTCATTGGGCTGGAGGGACCGTGTCCGTGACAATGGTCGATTCTGAACGGGAAGCAGTCGACCGATTCGGGCGGTGGCTTACTGACGAGGTCGTCAATGACGCAACTGGTCGCGGTGTCGACGTAATCGACGTCAACCCCGAGGGTCGTTTCTGGCTCGGAACACTGATAAGTGAAGAACTCCAGCTTCGGCTAGACCGTGGCGAACGAGGCGAACGACTCGACCCCGCAATGGTTGGACTTCGCTTTCAACCAACCGGACCGGGTCCGTGGCGGCTCCAGATTGAGCTGTCCTTTTGCCTCTGGCACGAACCAGATGAGACAGGTTGGCATAAATCCGAGCGCGTTCAAGTCGATGGTCTTATCGAGGTAGGGACATCGGCGACCGGCCTCTTGCGAAAAGAGATTGCCGACGAGATAACCAAGGTCACTGGACATCATGAGCTTGGCGCTCAGGTTGAAATCGACACAGTGCCCGGGCTCGACCGCGATGCGCTTGAAGTCTCTCTTCTGAATACGTCTCCCGAGTCCGTGAAGGGGCTGAGCACGCACTTCTATGAGGTCGTCATCAGAATCAAGGCAGATGGTGTCGAACCCTTTCTGGTGGCCTCGCTCCCAGACTCTTTCCGTTATGACCGTCGAGTCTGGGCCTACGGCGTAAATACCGGGGTGCAACGCGACGAGGACGGATGGCTCACAACGGTGGACGCTCTTGAGGCGGAACAGCACCGACCCTCATACTGGAATGCTTCGGTCCCAGCCCCCGACATAACGTTTGCGGGACTCGCAAAGGACCCCCTGCCAGCGCTGTCCTCGCTCGTCGATATTCACCGCAAGTGGGGCGAAGATCACTGGTCCGATGAAGCGTTGCAAATGAGCGCAAGGCAACAGGATTGGACTGACGAGATGTGGGAGGCGGCGCGAGTCGGCCGCGAAGAATTCCTTGCGGAGTCCGAGCGACTAACTCAAGGCCTCGCGGCACTAGAGAGTGATGAGGTCTTACTCCGCTCGTTCCAGCTCATGAACCAGGCAATGGTGCACTCTTCTCGCGGAAAGTACCCCGGATGGCGACCCTTTCAGATCGGGTTTGTGCTTGCGACTTGTCCTGCGGTTGCAGATCCGACTGGACACAGCGACCACGCTGACATCGTGTGGTTCGCGACAGGCGGCGGCAAGACCGAAACATATCTCGGACTCGTAGTTATGGCGGCACTTCATGACCGCTTGACGGGCAAAGTGTGTGGCGTCACGGCCTGGAGCCGCTTTCCCTTGAGATTGCTGTCGTTGCAACAGACGCAGCGTTTCGCGGATGCAATGGCTGGTGCCGAATTGGTACGCACAGCTGAATCGATAGGAGGTGATCCCTTCAGCCTCGGCTTCCTCATCGGTGACAGTTCTACACCAAACCGAATCGACCCAGACCCCGACGAGGACTGGAAACCGAATCCTGAAGACCCGGAGATGCCAGCAAAATACCGAGTGCTTCTGGAATGTCCCTTCTGTTTCCAGGACGGGATCGAGATGCACTTCGATCACGCGCTCTGGATCCTGGATCATCGATGCACAAATACCGCTTGTCCCTGGGGCGACAAACCGTTGCCGTTCAGGATTGTGGACGACGAGATCTATCGCTTTTTGCCGACCGTTATCGTTGGCACGCTCGACAAGATCGCCTCGATCTCTATCCAGGCGAGCATGGCTGGTCTATTCGGCCCGCCTCGCGCTGTCTGCTCAGCTCCTAACCACGGGCATACCTATGCGGAGCGTTCGAAGAAACCTAAAGGCTGTCTTGTTCCCGGGTGCGACCGAAAAATCGAGCCGCTGCCGCAACCCAAGGATCGGTATGCACCAACCTTCCGCTTGCAAGACGAGCTCCATCTCCTCCGAGACGCTCTCGGGGCAGTAAACGCCCACTATGAGTCTCTCATCGACTACCTCCAGTTCGAGACGACAGGCACCAAAGCAAAGATCCTTGGTTCATCAGCGACCCTTTCGGGCTACGAGCACCAAGTAGACGTCTTGTACCGGCGCACCGGTCGTGTCTTCCCCGCCCAGGGACCTTCAGCCAGCTCGGGCTTTTGGACTGCGGAATCCGAAGAAATTGCTCGACGTCACCTTGCCCTTGCACCGAGGGGAGCGACGATCGAATTCGCCAACGACCGGATCATCACGGTCCTCCAATCCCGTGTGCGCGAGCTCGTGTCGAGCCCTGAAAAGGTATGCAGCCGTGCAGGCGTCGACGCTCCATATGCACCGCTACTCATCGATCTGTTTGCCACAAATGTGGTTTACGGCAACACGATCCGTGACCTTGACGCTGCGGCACGGTCGCTCGAGACACAGATACCGGTCGAGGGGCAGTTGAACACCGCAACACTCACTGGGCAAACGCCATTCGAAGAGGTACGCGAGACACTTCAGCGTCTGCAGGACCATGAGCTGGCGTTCGAGGACCAAGTGCACGTCATTACCGCGTCCTCCATGATGTCGCATGGGGTGGATATCGATCGTCTGAACTCGATGATCATTCTCGGCCTGCCTTTGACGACTGCCGAGTACATCCAGACGACTGCTCGTGTTGGACGTAGCTGGCCTGGGTTCGTCTTCGTACTCCACAAAATGGCTCGTGAGCGCGACGCAAGCACGATCCGGTCGTGGCGACAGTTCGTGCGCCAGGGCGATCGATTCGTGGAACCGGTCCCAGTGACGAGACGCTCAGTTCGAGTTCTGGATCGGACCGCACCAGGCTTGTTCCTCGGCCGCCTGCTTCATATCCACGAACGCAAGGCGGGCGAGCCGCTCACTACTGTTCGGAATCTCAACCGATACGACGGGCTCGACGAGGCAACGGAGGCCAGGGAGCTTAAGCAGCTCCTCCGCCTCGACAACGAGCTCGACGTTCCGATCCGCAAAGCGATCGACGAGTGGATGGAACGTTACTTCGACAATCTACGCGACCCAGGCGACGCTCGATTTCCGAGTGAGCTCTGTCCGGGCGGAAACGGAGCGATGCTGTCGCTTCGCGACGTAGAGGAAATGGCGCCCGTAGCTCAGCACTTCGAAGGAACCAACCAATGACAATCGCACGCCGAAGTGCGTCGCAAATCCTTCATGGATTCCTGCCAGGTCAAACAGTCGACCTGAACGGTGGGATCTTCAAGGTAAGCGAGTGGCGTACGCCTCGGTATCTCCAGGTCGACAAAGAGACGCTTCGAAATGAGTTGTTGAGACTCGCTCGCCCCTGGGAGGTCAACGAAACGGATGCCGGCTTTGGCAAGCGGCTGCGGCGAGGCGAACCGTTCAGCGTGGTTTCACTTGATCGTCGCAATGGAGTTGCGGTCGAACGTTTCCCACAAGTCTGGCAATGCAGATCGTGCAACCGCGTTACGACCAAACGGTCCGGAACATGCAAGTGCGGTGCCGAGTCATGGGGCCAACTGCACTTCGTGGGTTATCACTCGTGCGGTCGGATTCAGGAGCCGTACATCCCTCTCTGCCCTGCTCACAAAGACTGCAAAATCGTGTTTCCCGGAAGCGCCGACGCTTCTCAAATTCGGTTCGAGTGCCCTGTATGCAGCCGACTCTTGCGACAGGGTTTTGGGTTTCCGCAGTGTGACTGCGGGCGGGGGCAGATCAACCACAATGTGCATCGGGCGGCGTCCGTTTTCAGCCCTCGAAGTGTCGCCATCGTAAACGCGATTTCACCCGAACGTCTTGAGCAGGTCCGTTCCGCCGGCGGCAGAGAACGTTCGCTTGCATGGGTTGTAAGTGGCATGCCGTCGGGCGGCACTACTGAAGGCATCGTTGACAAGGGTGCGCTTATTGCTCAGCTGGTTGGGCAGGGTTTCGATGAAGCCATCGCAAAACAAATGGCCGACATCGCGCAGACAGGTGGGCAAGTCGCCGAAACCGCTGCGACCGACGGACTTGGCCCGGCTCAGACACAACTCGCTCTCGATCAGGCCGTAACCATTGTCAGTGCAACGGGTGAATCTCGGCGCACTGTGGAAGACCTGATCAACAGCACGTCAGAAAATTCGACCCTCGGACGCAAGTACCGTTCTAACTACCCGCTCGCACAGCACCGTGCGGGCCTCGAAGGCGTTGAACTGCTTGACCAGTTCCCGGTTCTTACCGGGAACTTTGGATACACACGTGGAGACTCCAGCCCCGGAACTAGCACGCTACGCACGTTCAAAAATCGACGGCAGCAACACGTGATCTACGCGGATCTGCAGGAAACCGAAGCGCTTTTCTTTCGTCTCGACCCAGTTCGAGTCCTTGAGTGGCTTCGATCTCGGGGACATCCCCTCGACGCTACTGACGATCCGTCCGAGGCCCGGCGTGTCATTCTTCGGGCCGCAGATGTCCCAGAACCAGGCAGCGAGCTCGATGCACCAACAGTTGGATCAGACCTACTCGACCTGATTCACTCGTTCAGTCACCGCATGGTTCGACAGCTCGCTGTCTTTGCTGGGCTAGACAGAAACTCGCTGTCCGAGTTGCTCGTTGCTGCCCATCTTGGTTTTTTCATCTACGCATCAGCCCGCGGGGACTTTGTTCTTGGAGGGCTTCAAGCAGTGTTTGAAACTGAGCTCGAACGACTCCTGGAGACCTTCATTACTGCCGAGCAACGATGTGCGATGGACCCAGGTTGCACTACCGAAGGAGCCGCATGTGTCGCGTGTCTGCACCTCGGCGAACCGAGCTGCCGCTACTTCAACCGGTACCTCGATCGTCGAGTGCTGTTTGGCGAGCAGGGCTACCTTCGACGTGTCTGATAGCTACTTAGCTGGCTGCAATTCGTTCGACGATGCGAGTTGGTCGAAGTGGTCCATAAGGTTGCTGGGTGTGGCACCACCTGTGACGAGATAACCGACTTCGATGTTCTTGCCCATTGCCCAACCTGTCAGGTTGGCGCTACTGACGAACGCTTGGCGCCCATCGGCAATAGCGCACTTCGCGTGCAGGCTTGCAAACGAACCTGTGCGGATCTCGCGGTGCTCGTCCGGCCAGATCATCATTTGACAGTCAGGCGCCTCGGCCGCCATTCGTGAGAGCGACTGCTCATAGCGATCGAGCCGGTGGTCAAGGAGTACCCGCACTCGCACGCCGGTTGCCGCCCGTTCCTGCATGGCGCGCAATACTTCATCCACGCCGACCCCGACGAGGTAGCTGACGACCCAAAGATTGTGACGGGCACTGCGGATGACTTCCAGCAAGCCGTGAAGGTTGCGGCGTAACTCTCCTGAATCTGGGCCGGTCCAAAGCAGCTCGACTTTTTCGTAAGACGTAGTTGTCTTGACAGCCCGTGCTGCGCACTGAATCGCACCTGCAAGGCTTGGTGCATCCATTGCCTCGGTCTCGATCCATAGCTCGCACAGTCGGTCAACTGAATCAGGTGCACCGAGTCCAGCCACTTGGAGGATGCGGGTTGGCCGGTCGAGCAGGCTGATCTCGTAGGCCAGAGCGTCGGCTTGTCCCGCTGACAGTTCACAGGCGACCGCAGCGGCTTCGTTGAGAAGACGATCGCGGGGCGTAGGCATCAGGTTCCTTGGAAGAACGCGGCAGTTGGGCTGGTCAGCGTCGGGACAACAACTGCACGATCGAGGAAACGATTGCCCTGCTCACAACCGGTTTCCGGTGCGAATAAACAGGCATGGCAGGCAGCGGCGTGAAGCACCCGATCGGGGACTGGGTCGTGCTCAGAACACAGAGGGTCAGCTGCACACATCTGGGCATGGATGAGTGCTTGCTCGATCATCTTGCCGAGCATCTTCGGTTCGCCGAGTCTGACTAAACCGCCCAATGTGCCTTCCGAGTCAGGTGCGGCCGTGTAGATCAGGACACCTGCCATGTCCCCCAGTTCGGGGCTAGAGGCGTAGATGCGTTCGCGTATCGAGCTCGCTGAGTAGCCGCATTCGAGGGCAAGTTCGCGCATCAACAGGTGGGAGAAGGTATGGAGCAAGACATGTCGATGCCCTGGATAACCCTCATTCGGGTCGAGATCACGCGCTGCTCGCCAGGCTGAATTCGCACCTACTAATTGCGCCAGGTGTGAGTCGGTCGTGATTCGACGTTCCCACGCAGCGATGGCTTCGTTCTTGAAACGGACGAGGATCCCTTCGCCTCGGACCTCGTTTGCTGGCACCCATGTCGGATCGTTGATTGACAGTGGAGCGTAGGTGATGTCATCGTCACCCCGGAGGAGTTCTTCGGGCGCCTCGAGGCGGGTGAAGCCGATGAGCGCGTTTACTTCTCGGATCTTCTCAACGAGAATCGTCGGCTCGAAATAGTCGTCGAACCGAGCAGGCGCTTCGCCCATCGTGACAAGAAAGTCCTCGCCACTGGGCGCAGCCTCCGGGTCCGACAAGACCTGCCACTCGGGAAGTTTCATGTCTTCGGTCTCAACCGCTCCAACGTGACCACTTTTGCGGTCTTGTACAGCTGCGAAAACCTCTTCATCTGAGAATCGGGTTGCGCCCTTGAGCTGATTCAGGCGACGCAGGAAGGCTACTTCCTCCTTCGTCTTCACTTCGCCGAGTGCAGTCCAAGCGTCTTCGACGGCTTGTTCGAGTTCTGTGGCACCAGTGGGAATGCTGAGAGCAGAGATTGCTTTTGGGAACCACGAACTCGAAGAACCCAGCAAAATCGTCTTCAGTTGGCGACCGCAGTCGCCGGTTGCGTCGCGTAGGTGGGGATGGCGGCCACGGCAAACGGGGAGCACACCTATTGCTCGTTGACCGAATGCGTCGACCATGGACCTCGGTCGCATGCCACACCCCTGATCGCCACCACCACCATGGTGGTTTTCCTCGTCTTGTTCCTTGCTGAAGCCAAGACCCTCGTCACACGCTACGTATAGGTTCGCTGTCTCAAGTGACGAACCAACCTCGTAGAACCGAAGTGTGCCCTCGCATGATGTTGGGCCACGATGCACAAACTCTCGCCAGGGAAAGTCATCGAGGTGCCCCGCTCGACAGGCTGTTAGGAAACGAGCCGGCACGCATGACGGCGGGCGGCCTCTGCCTCTCTTTGAGCAACCCTCGTGCACGTATTGGACTTCGTCGGGTCGGGCGGAGCTGCCCTTCTGTGCGAACACCTTGGAGTCAGCGTCGCTGAGCAACTTACAGCGCGGGCAACGGAGCCATTTTGGGAAGATACCAACGGGCACACCAATTCGATATTCGGGTGCGCTTGGGGGGAGACCAAATGGCTCTTCCTCTGGCAGCGGTGGCTCGTACAGGCGTTGGACTTGGGGGCCGAGTGCTCTTCGAACTGCGGCGAGGAGACGGTCCTCTGCAATCACTCGCGCATGGTCGGTCGACCATTGGTCAAGTCCTTCGACCATCACCGAGAGTCGAGGGAGGTCGACCATCGCCCCGATGCCGTAGGACCACATGAGTTGGCTGGGCCGCATCGACCCCACCCGTACGTCAAGACCACTCATTGGTGATCATCTCCATCGGTCGGCAGTTTAAATTCCCATGCGGGCAGATGATCCCGGCCACCAGAGCCAAGAACCAGCCCCACGCCCGGCTCCACCTCTCGCATTGATGTAGGAACCGTGAACGGCCCCCACGGCTCTTTGTCCGGCGAGCGTAGAAGGGGCACGCTCACGTCATCCTTTTTACGCGGCTTCCGATACACCAGCCGGCGGTTCGGTTCTGCTGCCTCGGAGGCCCAGTCATCTAGCCGCGCAGTCAGTGCCTGCCGAACGCTGGAACCCATCTTCACATGATCGTCTTCGGGGTAGGTCACGTTCTGGGCACGAGATGCGAACTCGTCGGTTAAAGCTTCGAACTGGCCAGCGCCCTTGACGTCAGCAGCCGCCGAATTGGGATTGAAGTCCGCTTCGCCGAGGCGGATCATCGAGGCCAGCACGCCCGTGAGTCCCCTATTCAGGGCTCGGGGAGCGAACGGTGTAACTGAAAGCGCCTCGACGTAGCGGTAGAAGACGGCGTGGTACTGCTCAAACTGCTCGTAGTGACTGAGGTCCCTTGGTCGTGCCCAGTTCAACACGGTGACCACTAGCCCAGGATGAGAACGACCGACCCGACTGGTTGCCTGGATGTACTCCGCTGTGGCCTTGGGCTGTCCGGACACAACCATTAGTCCTAGGCGCTGCACGTCGACGCCGACAGACACCATGTTCGTAGCGAGCACGACGTCGAGTGGTTTGGTGGGCCACCGTCCGTGTTCGTCCTTTTCGGTGGCAGCGGGAAATGAGACTTCGAGCTGATCAAGGAGGTCAGGGATACGGCTCGACCGGATCCTGCTCGTTAGCTCCTGTGTCCCATCGGGGTACATCTTGCGTTGTCCAAGGCCTGGACGATCTTCGCGTTCGATCCGGAATGCACGGGTGGACACATCATCGTCAACGAGTCGCCGCATGCCACCCAGTTCGCGGAGCGAGTTGAAGTAGCCGAGCAGCGTCAGGTATGGGTCAACAAGATATTTGTGTTCCTCGGGGACCTGGTCGAAGAGCCATTGTGATGCTGCCAACGTTGCGACATAGACACGAATGAGGACAGAGGGTCGTGAGCGGCCCGGAGCGCATACGCCGATATAGCGCCGGCCAGGGGCCAGCTCTGTCGATCGTTGACGTGCGAAGAAGTTGTCATCGGCGTCCAAGCCAGCCGGCGGGAAAATCTCGACCTGTCGGCAGAAGAGCTGGTGGACCTGTTCGGTCGCTCGGCGGGTGGTCGCAGTCGAGGCGATAACTTTCGGGCGAACTGTCACTCCGTTGAACTCCCACGTAGACAGGTTGTCAACCGCTGTCTCGTAGAGACCCACGAGTGTGCCCAGGGGCCCTGAGATGAGGTGGAGCTCGTCTTGAATAATCAGGTCCGGGGGACGGAGTCCAGCCGGTGGTGGTTCCTGGAAGGATGAACTTGGGGATGATCCCCGCTTCTGATGCACGCCACCGCATTCAGGCTCGCTTCCCAGCCAGCCGTGGCGCTCACACCGGCCGTGGACTCGGCCAAAAAGGGCTTGCACCTCGCCCCGCCATGGCATTTGAGCAAACTTGTCAACGGTCGCGAGTAGAAACGTCGGCAGGAATCGGTAGATCTCCTCGTCGACAGTCAGTACGGGGAGGCCGGTTGGGTTCGCTCGTCGGGTGAAGTCGCAGTCCCGTCCCCGGCAGTGCACAAAGGTGCGGCCTTCGCCAGACCCGTATGGGCGCACTTGCACATTGTCGGGGCCAAGCTTCGTGCCGCACCAGGGGCAGTTCGTGAGTTGCAGCGGGCTTGAGGCTCGTTTACCCGAATCCCACTCATGGGCGCCTTTGTTCTCATTGACCCACTTGTTCGCTTCTGACGTGGTGTTCGGAGTAGAGCTGCTGCCAACCCAAAGTCCGATAAGAAAGGGCTCGGTGCCCCAAACATCCTCGCCATCTTCAAGCCGGATCCGTTCCATTGCACAAACAAGGGTCGCGGCCCGCTGAAACTGCTGGAGGGTGAGTAGCCGAAGGGTGTAGCGCATGATCACGCTCACGCCGCCGTCGCCCTGGTAACCCTCAACGGTCCCCTGCAAGCGGCGAATCGCGATGGAGTACGCAGCGACGCCGAGGTATGCCTCGGTCTTGCCACCACCGGTCGGGAACCAAAGAAGGTCTGCGTACGAGGCGACCTCTTGTACCCGTTTGGGATGATCCGGCCGAGTCACCGTAGGGATGTTCAGAAGCACGAATGCGAGCTGAAATGCGCGCCACTTGGTGGTTTCACGTTCGATGATCTCATCGAAGGTCACCTCTAAGCCACGCCGACGATCTAGCGCATAAAGACTCCGAAGCCGTTGCATCCGCATGGCCCGGTTGGCGAACCTGAAGGCTTTTAGTGCTTGAGGATCAGAGGCGACCTCATCGACGCCTTCAGCGAGCCGATCACATGCCACGCGAGCCTTCGACAAGGCTCGAAGGCCGGCTTCAATGTGTCCCACCAGATCAGGATCTTGTTCGAGCCGTTCGCTCTGTTCTTTGATCCACAGCGCATAGGTGTCCGGAATGCGTCGCAGCAGCGGAATCAGTTCCTCGGTACTCGCTTCAGCGAGCACACCCATGTCGAGTTCGAAGCCCTCGAAGCCAGGGAACCGGTCCTCAAGCTCGTCGTTCGTTGGCATCTCCGTCGTTGGTACGTCATAGGAGGGCATCACCGATGTGAAGATTCGTGTCGCCCGTTCCCAACCGGTGTCATCGACCCATGGGTCCCCAGCTGCTTCTGCGTGGACAGCGACACCGTGACCTGCGGCGAATTCAGCGTGTTTGCGGTGGGTCATCTCGAGAATGGCTCGTTCGATAACCTCGGTATCTTTCTCAAGCTTGTCGATGTCCTTGAGCGCATCCCGGCGGGTGAAGATTGCGGACTCGCCATCGACTGCCGTGACCGTAATTCCTGGCTGGAAAACCCAAGCTTGGTCCTTAAGCGCGCTGGGTTCGGGCTGATCGTTAACAAGGAACAGTGTGACGATTCGAGTGCCATCGGCAGAGGGCGGCCGAACGACGCCTTCAACAACGACGCGTTCCTGGTGAGCGTCAGGGCTTATCGGTTCAAGACGACGCGCGGACAGATCCAGAGTGAACGGTTCGCCTCCGCCCGGGGTGCGCTTCCACACCATGCGAGGCACACCTTTTTCCGTGAAGTGTTCCTTGCTTTCGTGACGCCAATAACTGCCCCATTCGGCATGAACCCGGATCTCATCGATCCCGGCTGCAACGACAAAAGTCATGCCAATTGACGACGAAAACAGCGTGTTCGAGTTGGGGACCCGGCCGTCTGCGCCGCCTTCGTCGTCGCTACCTTCACCTGCCCCACCGAGTGAATCAGTTTGCGCAAGCGGGTTCGCCGGGGCGCCTCGCGGAGCGAGCGTGCCGACGACATAACGGGTCTTTGGCGAGTCGTTGAGAAGTTCTTCGTTCGGCCCGAGCGCCGGGCCGAGAAGGTCGAGCTCAACGAGCTGATGCAGCGCATTTCGCACGCCTTCGCCACTCGACAAGTCAAAGCCATCAGTGGGGTCGCTGCTACCACTGGTTTCAGTCTCGACGCGCTGTCCGGAAAGTAGAGCTTGCGCTTCCCTTACAACACTGAGTGGTATGCGATTGATCGAGTTGTTTGGGTTGGGTCGAGGGTCCCCGCCGAGTTGACCGAAGGAGATCGGCGGGTCGATTGTCTGGTAGTCCGAGTAGACGGCGTGACGCAGGCCGTCTTCGACATCGATGACCTCGCCGATAGTTGCCTGACCGAAGATCCGGCCATCGCTCGTTGCGTCTTTCTTCGTGAGACAGCACAACATTACGTCACCAGCCGACACACGTCGGCCGTTCGGAATCGAGCCTGGGAACTCGTAGTGACGACCTTCTTCATCGGCGTAGACCGAATCAGGACTCTGCAAAACGAGCCAGGCCGCGTGTTGGTCCCGCTCTGGCTTCGGCCCTGCACCCATCACGTAATTCACGTCGGGCTCGATTGCGTCGGGCATCGACATGACACCGAGAGCATCCTCGAATTCTTCAACCCGATCGAGGAACGGCTGCAGGAGAATGCGAAGCGTCTCGTGATTGACAGACTCGACTTCGGACCAGTCCAGCACGATCTCCCGCGCCTCAAGCTGCGAAACTAGATCGACTGCATCAATCGAACTTGAGTCGATTCGGTCTGGCAGCAAGACTGCAGTCGTCATTGGCCAAGCTCCGCTTCATAGTCCTGTAACGCATCCATTTCGGCCATGCCACTTTCATCGAGGTCCCTTTGGACCCTTTTGCCGGTGGCTCGCTCAATCCGAGCAATCAGTGCATTAGAGCGAGCCGAAAAGAACGTCTCGAAGTCGTCCGAGCGCAGGAGTGCTGGGTCGATTGCGTGCGAAGCTACAAGCTCATTCATACGCTCATGTGAGATTGCGGCTCGTCGTTCCAGCGAAGTCAGGTACTCGCTGGGAGCACTACCACCAATTATTCGGTTCGTAGAAGCGGATAGCGCTGTCTTGTTAACGATTGAGTCGAATCTTCCAGCATCAAGGTTGCGATCACGGCACCATTTCTGCGGAAAGACGTGATGGATGTCGATCGCTCCATCGGTAAACGTCTGCATATCGATGGCCTTGCCATTGAGGAAGTCGAGGCACCCGTCATGCATCAAAAGGGCGTGAAGGCCTTTGTACGCAGCACTATTTCTCGTCCGCAGGGTCAGCAGGCGACTGGCGACAAAGTTCGAATCACTAATGGTCTTGGGTTCGGTGTCCGAACCGCGGATCCACTCCACGAGTTCTTGTACGTCGCGGGCAAACCGTGTTTCGATGGCGCCGCCGTAGAGCTCGCCGAACACCCCACACCAATACCAGCGTGCGATCTTCTGACGAGCGGTGTCATTCTTGGCATCTGTCCCAAGCAGCGCGAATGTGGCCGCCATCGGTACCAGTTGTGTGCGGTATGGAAGATCACGTGCCGCGAATAGGTGCTGCTGGTGGAGCAGTTGAGCCGCCTCGGAGAAGCCGTCCGCAATCGCGTCTGCATGGGCGGAATACTCCTTGTGGTCGATTCGGAGGATGTCCTTGCGCTTACAGCTCACGGCCGGCAAACGCTCGCCCTTCTCGCCATCACGCAGACGCAGGAGGCGAGCCCGAAACGTCGTGACGAGACTGATCGCCTGAAGAAAGTCAGTATTCCCAACAGCATTGAGAATGCTCGCTAGGTACGGGTTTTCGCGGAAACCCTGTTGGCGAGACCTCCAATCGGCGCGGAGATCGAACTCATCGGCAGCAAAGGAAGCCGTCACAAGTTCGAACACATCTAATGCAACACCTCCCGTGTTCACCTTCTCGAATACACGACATACCGCTTCACGGCTAGTACCTTTGTCGAGCTCGATCACGGGTAACTGGTAAAGCTCGAAGGCTTGTAGGACTCTCTGTTGAAAGGCGTTCCAGAGAACCACGCGTTCGCTAATGGCAGCAGGGTCGCCATGTTCCATGAAACCAGATTGCCATGCATTGCGACCCGCTACATCCAGGCATACCGAGAGCGGGAAGAGCCGCGACTCCCACTCGGCTTTGGCTGTGGTGACGTCGACCTCAATGGTTCGGTCAAACGCAAGACGCCTCTTCGTGGCATCGACAGTCACAATGATTTCTTCGAAGTCGGCGTTCTCGCTTATGGCCTGTTCTATGTCGATGTAGAACCACCGCTCGATGGGTTTCTTACGCTTGTCTGCGGTTGAAACAATATTTCCAGACCTAAGCACCTGGTAGAGCGCAGTAAGCCGTTGTTGTCCGTCCAACACGAGCACCGGCGGTTCGGTCGCGGCGCTGAAGTTCGGCGCTCCGGCAATTGGTCTCATCTTGAAACGGACGTCGCCACCGGTCTCAAGAGTCATGATTGTCCCAATTGGGAACCCTTGAGCGATCGATGCAAGCAGCCCGACAATGCGGTCTTCGTCCCACCGCCAATCCCGCTGGAACTCGGGAAGCGCTGTTTCGCCGGCCTCGATACCATCTAGGAGTTTCTTGAGCAGTTCGGGGTTGCTAGAAAATCCGGCAGTCACAGCTTGATTCCTTCGTGCTCATCTGGTGTTCCAGAGGTTCGGGTCAAAGCCGTCGTACAGCATCGAATCGTCGCCAGACGGTGTGACCACGAGCAGCGCTCGCATGGCCCGAGTCATCGCCACGAATAGTGTGCGACGGGCCTTGACGAGAGCTTCTGCCTGTTGTTCCTCGTCGAGATCTTGCAGGTGAGGCCAATTTGAGCGGCTGAACCCGGCAATGGCTACAACGGGGAACTCAAGTCCCTTTGCAGCGGTCAACGGCAGGACCGAGACGGAGTTGTCATTGAGTTCGAAGTCTCGAGAATTGCGGTACTCCGCCGGAATTCCCAGCTCGTCGAGAGCGGCAGCAATTGGCTTTCCGACGTACTGGTCGGGTACCAGCACTGCTCCCGAGCCGATCGTAAGTCGCAGGTCCTTTGTGGCGCCGCGAATGTAGCGAGCAATGAGGTCCGTCTCTTCAGTCGAGTTGGAGGTCGATCTCACCGCTGGAAGCGGCCCGTTGTGAACATACGTCTGGGTGTCGGGCGCCAGCTCTTCATCAAGGCCACAAGCCAAGTAGTCCCGTGCCGCTTCGGTGAGTTCCTCGGTAGAGCGATGGTTCGCTCGCAGAATACCTGTGCGTCCCCGAAACTGAAGGTCGTCATGGATTGCTGACCAGCTGAAGCCCGCCGAGTGGATGGACTGGTTCACGTCGGCAGTGACAAACAGCCGATTCGGCTCGGCGCACACTTCGACGAGGAGCCTTAGCGCACTGGCGTCGAGGTCCTGGGCTTCGTCAACTACAACTGCGTCGTAGGTTGGTACACCAGGTTCCTCTGCTCGGGCTAAGGCAGCAGCGGTTGCTCGAGCTTGCTGCCAGGTCTGGACGTCGCCGGCATCGAGTGCGTTGGCGTAGGACTCGGCCACAGCCCAAACGGCTTGACGTTGCGTTGCATTGAGCGGAACGCGACGGCCCGGTCGATCAGCGCCCAGGTAGGCGTCGAGCGAAAGGATGCCGCGAGCATGAATCACGGTTTCGATTTCTTCGAACAGGTAGCGGCGCCCAAGCCGCTCGATGGTTCGTTCCTGGGCTCCTTGCTGCAGGACGTTTCCCTCGTAGGCGACCGACTCGAGCGCCGCTGTGCGAAACGTCTCACGTTGCGAAGCGTTCGGGCGGGCCTTGTTCATCCCGCAGCTGCCAAGCACGGAGCCAACCAAGCTGTCAGATGTACGGACATCGACGCACATCGCATCATCGCCGAGAAGCGAACGCAGCAGCTGCCGAGAGAAAGTGACGAGCGCGTTGGTATAGGTCGTGAACAAGATTCGCGGCTCCGGAATACCGGCTTCTCGCAGCACACGGGTCATCTCGCGAGTTCGGTAGATCGCAACGGTTGACTTGCCCGTACCAGGTCCGCCTTTAACCAGCGTGGGGCCGTTCGCATTGGTGGCCCAAGTCACGTACTTCACCTGCTCAGGGTTGAGCTTCAGCAGGAAACCAACGAGTTCACCTTGCGCGTAGCGAAGAAGATCGTCAACGCCCCCTGGTGCTACAAGTTCAGGTTCATCGGCTCGCAGACTGATGGGCTCGACGAACATGTGCCGGTCGATGGCGAGAAGGAATTCCGCGGCTACACCGGGGCACTCAAGTAGGTCATCCTGATTGTCAATCGCCATCAGCCGAGAATCGAAGGCGACCGGCACCTTGAGAGCCCGAAGCAGATCGCCTGTGATTGGCTCTGGTAGGAAGGTCTTCTCGTCGACCGGTTGGACCCACTCGACGAATGTCTTCTGCGGGGCGAGTTCGGGGATATCTAGGTCGAGATCGTCGTCGTCAACTTCATCGATTCCGTCATAGGTGACATCGCCACCCTTCATACCTCGATATTGACCTTTGACGGTCTTGCGGCGAACAGCCCACAGACTGACCTTCTCGGCGTCGTAGGTGTAGAAGATCCGGAACTTGCCCGTGCGCAACCGGTGAAGGTTGTCGGTTCGACCATCTAGTCGTGCCTTACCCTTCCCCGCTGGCTCCGGGTTCTCACGTAGCATCCGGCACTTGTCGAGGATCTGCTTAATCGACGCGCCATCGAAGGCGAAAAGGTCATCCTCGAAGCCATGCCGGTGAACCATCTCGCGCGTCATCCGACCTCCAACCGAATTGTTCCGTCATCAGCCGTGATGATTTGGGTCTTGTCGACCCCTGGATGGAGCCTCTGCTCGACCTCCTCGGCGAACGAGTAGAAGTTCACCTCCTTTATTGCGTCAACGACGGTACGGACTTCCAGTCCAGATCGAAGCGGCTCGGCTAGAGACCGGTCAAGCCCGAGCGCCGATAGAGCAGCTCCATCCAGAGCAAGATGATCGTCCTGGAGCGACTTGAGCTCATCATCCCCGCCATTGGCTAGCTCCCGGTAGAGATCGAGCAACCCGATCGATCGATCCTCCATCACCCTCCTGCGATTCTTGAACACTTTCTCGCCCAAGATGGCGACCTCGCCCGAGCTCAGGAACGGGAAAGTGTCAAAGCAGTCGGATGGGGTATATCGAGGCGCATGCCCGAGTGTTGATCCGTTTGAGATAGCCCAGACGCGATGGGGCTCACTGAGTAGCCAACCCCCCAGTGTCCAGTCGTCAATTGGAAAGACCGCCAACGCGTCCGAGAAGACGATGTCATTGCTGATGATCGCAGGGCGCATCAAGTGACTATGTCGCACGGTTGCAGCTGCGAACTCGGTGGACGCCAAGCGGGCGTATAACGCTGGGCGTTTATCGCCGTACTGCCACCAACGCTCTCGGTGCGCTTTTCGCTTAACATTCGCTCTGACCGGTTTCACCAACCTCTCAACACGGCCGAATGGCTCCGAATAGGTACTTGATCGCTCTTCTGTCCAATCGAAGAAGTTGATTACCCAGCGGCTGGCAGAGTGGGTGGGCGATGAATTGCAGTCGTCTCCGCCGAGGTAGGGGAAGAGCACATCCTTGTTCCGCTCGTCCCGTTCGATCATCGATTCGGCTTCATCCTGGGTAAGCACGAAACCCTTGCCATTGACGAAAGATCCGATGAAGGATCGATTCGCATTTTGCGCTAGCGGTCGAGGAAGACCCACCACCCGACCCCGTTCAACGAGCGCGGACGAGATCGCTGTGGTAGTGAGGCCATCGAGGACCGGGCTAGAACTCTCCCGCTTCGGCGATAGCCAGATCTTCGAGATCGTCAAAGAAGCGACTCCAGGCCATTCTGCTTGTCGCACCGCCCTTGCGATCCTCCAATCTTTTTCAAGAAGCTGTTCCAGCCCGACCTGCTGTGAATCGCCTTCGCCAATCGACGAAGTAGCCACCAAACCCAAACGCCCCGCGGGGTGCACTAGTGAGGCGCCGCGGAGTAAGAACGCAACGCAGAGATCGGCCGTTCCCATGTCAGTCCGAGCGACGACCGCCGTCAGATACCTGCGATAGGCCGCTCCGAACGCTCCTGAAATTTTCTTCCCGCCAAGGAACGGTGGGTTCATAACCACCGCATCGAAACCTGGGACCGACTTTGAGATAAAAACCGCTGGGAACTCGAGTGGCCAATGGAAAGGACGCTGATTCGCAGATTTTCCTACCCCTTCGCGGAGAGCCACATCAGACCGAATCGTTTGCGCTGCTCTCGCAGCGTTGTCGAGCATTCGAGCCTCGTAGTGCCGCAGATCTGTCGACTCGAAGTGCGCTAGAACGACCTCGTCTGCCGCTTCGCTCAGAGCACGAAGCGCTATGCGTGCCTGACTATTGAGCTGTAATTTCAACGCAACGTCGTTGAGATCTCGACTTGGGATCGCGGAAATCTGTGCCAAGGCCCTCGCAGCGCTCTCTGCCTGTGAATGCACGACCTCCTCCACGTTAAAGAGCGTTCCGGCATGGAGCGTGCGACCCCGATCGGGGTCCAAATGGAAGTGGACAAGCTGGTCGAGATCATCGATCCCAACAAGACTGTCGCCATTTCGGATTGCATGATCTAGAAAGGAGAACGGCGAGTCCTTCGCCAAGGTAACTAGCCAGAGGCTGAGCTTTGCCATCTCGCATGCCATGGGATTCAGGTCGACACCGTGGAGGCACCGCTCGGCTACCTGACGACGAGCCTCAATCACCTCGCGTTCGGTTATCGGATCAGAGCGACGACCATGAGTCCGTTCTGCCTCCACGATGACATCGGCGAGGTAACGACAGGCCTGAACCAGGAAGGCTCCAGAGCCGCAAGCCGGGTCGCAGACCTTGAGACCAAGGATTTCCTCTGGTGTTCGAAGTCCTCGCACGTCGCCCACAGCGCCTTCCGGTGGCTCCACGTACACGAGCGGGTCAAGAGTGTGACGGACAATCTCCTCTGTGAGCGAGCGCGGCGTGTAGTGGGCGCCCGTTGCTCCTCGATGTGAGGAATCAGCGACAAACACACGGCCAGGCCGAAACGCTGTCGGGGTATTGGTCGAGTCGGGTCGGACCAGCTTGGCGAACGGTCGAACGCGCCTCTCTATCAAGTCGTGTCCGAATGTGCCTGACCAGGTCGGCCCAAAGTTGTCTACGGCATTGTCTGCCTCATTCCCGACCATCCACTTCTTGATTGTCGCTGTGCCGCGGCCGGTCTTGTCCTTGAGGAAGCTGAGCAGAGCCCTCTCGTCATCGAAAGACTCCAGTTCATCGAGTTCGATCTCGGGTTCTCTGCCTCCGGTTCCTGAGAGGCCGAGTACCCATCCTTTGGCTCGGGCAGCAGTGTGGTCGAGCATGCCCTCATACACATGCCCAATCTGTTCGACATCTAGGGCCCTGAACGACAGTTTCCGGCGATGGCCACCTTCGTCGAGAGTCTGGAGAGCGCTTAGGAGGTGGAGCACGGTGCGATTGTCGATTGGCAGCGGGTCAGCCTCGTCCGTGAGCCAGGACGAGCCGGGTTGACGACCCTCAAGAAACGGGTAACGGTCGGGGTCGAACAGGCTTCCGCCGTACGGTGCGAGCACCATGTCACCGTGCTCAACGCCGCCATAGACGCCCCGCCATGTCGACAACAGCCGCGGCCAACCATCGTGAGTGGTCTCAAGTACTTCCTCGCCGTATTCATCGGCTGCTGCTTGGAGTCTCTCTCGAAGCGATGACATGGCATAACGCTCGATGTAGAGCGGTTCCGACATTGGCAACAGATCGTTCTCTTCAGCGTAGAAGAGGAAGATCAATCGCATCATCACCGTGACGGCGGCGTCGTAGAGCTCGGCGATGCCCTTTTCCTGCTCGACCTCACGGAGCAGATCACCACCGCTCTCCTGATCAATACGGTCAATAGACCGGATTAGAATCTCGACCGCTTCGAGCGTCTGTTTGCCAAGTTTGGTTGTGACCTCGCTCTGATCCTGGGCCGACCGGTCGAGCAGCCCACCGATCGTTTCTTCCTCACCCAGCGTCAGGAAGCGATCCTGATGCAACAACGTGCGGAACGCTTGGAGGGTGATCTTCTCTTCGCTCCAGAGCGACGACCACCACGTAGCGAACCCTGGGTTCTCGCCTTCTTTGTGCGAGACCAAGGTCCACCGCTCACCATCGGTGACTAGGCCAACCCGCAGGCCTGCCGCCTTTAGATGCTCGACCATGAGCTGTTGAGGCGTCGCCGTTCCCGACTCGGGCATAAGCTCGTCGACCGACAAGCCGGGGCCATACACCGACACCAGCATCAATGGGCGACCGCCATCCAGTACCACCGCCGTCGGTGCCAGGCGGCCGTGGCGCGCTGTATCAACCGTGAACTTCGACGTTGTTTCGTCATCCCAGCGCAAGACGTCGTCGTCGAAACCAAGCACGTCGTGCAGCACGAACCGAGCGAACGCCATATGTATGGCAACGCTGTCTAGCGAGCCGCCGTCGATTAGCTCTGGATCCGTCCACTGCTCCAAGGCCGCTCGGACCTCTGCTGCGACATGTGAGTCATGCGCATCGAGCCCATTTGGCAATGCGTCTTTCAACACCGGTACCGACAGGAACGGCCCCGATACATCAAGCAACGACAGCCACTCGGCATGATGCGCCGCAATCGACGGCCTTCTATTCGACATCAGTGGCCACCTAAAGCGATCGAATGCGGAACAACGAAGACAAGAGCGAACGGGAACATCTGTGGATCTGCGTTCGCATAACGCCGACGAATCCGATCGGTCTCAAGCTCGATCTCCTCTGGTATCGAACCCAGCCGTTCCTCAAGCGATTCGACGTCACGTTCCATCTGTTGTCTCTCATCGAGGTTGAAGAGTTCAAGCTGCCCCTGCGGTCCAGCGAGCTCCTTTTCGATTCGCCGTGCGAGTTCCTGCATCACTTGAGTGACGTCGTCGACTTCCCGCTCGCGACGATTGGTGAGCCGCGATTCGAGGGTTGCAGTGCGTTCTCTTTGTCGAGCCTCAAGGGCTCCAGCCACGCCCCCTGAGATGTTGCCCCACAACTCAACCAGCACCGTAGCTACGGCGTCGTCTACTGACCCAGACTCCATAGACGTGACAATCCGATCCAGGTCGCTGCGGGTGTCGAATCGACGGAAACGACCCTCGGCAATTGTTCCACCGGCCGAAACAATCTCCTCATGGATGCGTTGCGCATCACCGCCAAGTACGACGAGCCTGCCGAACGCCACCACTGCAGGCGTATCCAAGACGCTGTCGTCGACGACCTGCACGGTCACCCGGTGTAGATCATTCGACGTTGCAGACCACGCGCTTGCCCGCAACAGACGGAGGCAACGCTGCACAAGCGGATGATTCAGGTGGGCGAGCACGACATCTGATCGCCGGTCGATCAACGCCTGATCGAACACGATGGGGCGTATTCGTCGAGAGTGAGGATCTTCTAGACCCTCAAGTAGCCGTTGCCACGTGCCAAGCAGCGGCGGCACCTTCCACGCTTGACCTTCTTGCAGGCCTGAAACATCGGCCGGCTGCAGCGGTGGCTGCTTCGCCAGCGCCAAACCAGCGTGCACCACATTGGCCACGCCATCGGGAGTCAAGTCGAGTTCGCGCTGGGTGGCCCGGAGGCGTTGTCGCAGGTCATTGATGTAGCTATCCCACTCACGCTCACGGGCCAGGATCTTTTTGTCTGCCCGCTCCCCTTCCTCGACAGAACGGGTGTCGAGACGGCTGCGGCTGCGCCCAACGAGGGCTTGCTCGACTTGATCGGCAATCACTGGTCCGACCTTGCCGAGGTCCTCTCGAATCTGATCGACCTTCTTGACCGCCCGGTAGAGGAACTCAAGGTCACCCGCAAGGTCACCGGGTTTCGCATCCGGTTCAGGATCGTCATGGTCGTAGCCGGCAGGCACAAAGTGGAAGATGTCGACTTCAGGCTGCTGCTGGCCGTAACGGTCAACGCGCCCGTTGCGCTGCTCCATCACGTTTGGATTCCAGGGAATCTCGACGTGAATCAGCTTTGAACAATGGTTCTGTAGATCGATGCCCTCGCTAGCGGTGTCGGTGGCCAACAGGATTCGGACTTCAGCACCAGTCTCGGCGGGATGTGCTTGGAATGCCTGCTTGATCTTCTCCCGTTCCTGAAGATCCATACCGCCATACATCAACTCAAGACGGCCGCCCTCGGCAAATCCCTGATTGGCCAAATGATTGAGTAGGTAATTCTGGGTGGCCCGATACTCGGTGAAGATGATGACCCGCTCCTCGGACCACTTTCCATTCGGGCGAATATGTTCGTTGAGCCACGCAACAAGCGCCTTGACCTTGGCGTCGGGACGATTGGCTGCCGAGTCAGCGGACTTTCGTAGCTTTTGCAGCAGGTCGACGGTGTCGGCATTGACTTCCATCTGACCGGTCGCGGCCTCGACCGTGTCAGCGAGTTGTTCCTCGGCTTCCTCGTCGTCGGCGGAGACCTCGTCCTCGGCACGACGAAGGAACCGCTTGAGAGGTGCAGGCTTGTCGTCGCGTCGAGTCTCGCCATCGTCTTCGAGGAGACCAAGCACGCGGTCGTGATGCTTCTGCATCGTGGTTGCGAAGGCTTGCGGGCTAGAGAAGAGGCGCTTCTTTAGCGTCTTTAGCACGAAGCCGCTAGCGACCCCGTTGGCCGTGTTGTCGTCGGCCGATCGCGATTCGGAATATTGCTGCAACAGCGCGTGAAGCTCAATCTCGGCTTCGCTGTACTCGGCCTCAAGCGGTTGGATAATTCGCTCGGGGAAGCGACTCGATCCGTCCCAGTTCTTCTTGAGCTCCGACTTCATCCGACGAACCATGACCTGGTGCAGCTGTTCCGGTTCGGGCATGACACCACGGGCGAAACGCTGATCGTCGAGCATCTCGAGAAGTGCAGTGAAGCTGTCCTGGAAGCCGTTGTGGGGTGTCGCAGTGAGGAAGAGCTTGTGCTCGAAATGCTGAACGATTTCGCGGATCGCCTTGGTGCGATCCGACGCCTTGACGTAATTCGTCGAGGGCGACGGTGCGACGTTATGGGCCTCGTCGAGAATCAGCAGGTCACCCCAGCGAGGAAGCATGCGACCGTCGCTGCGGTGCACTGCTCGCCGGAACAGATGCAGCGGGCGAGTCCGCTTGACGTAGTCCATCGACACGATCAGCCGGGGATGATGCCCCCATGGGTTTACGTGGATTCCTCGCTGCCGGCGCAGCTCACGCATAAGTGCTGAATCAAGAATTTTGAAGTCGAGGCCGAACTTGTCTCGCATCTGTTCACGCCACTGCACCTGGAGACCAGCGGGGCAGACGATGAGGATTCGTCTCGCCCGGTGACGGAGTACGAGCTCCTGCGCAATCAACCCTGATTCGATCGTCTTGCCGAGGCCGACATCGTCAGCGATGAGCAGGTTGACACGCGGCATCTGCAGCGCACGTACTAACGGATCGAGCTGGTAATCCTGCACATGGATGCCGCTGCGGAACGGGGCTTGGAGTCGCCCCGCATCGCCTGTCGGTGCATCGAGGTCGAACTGACTGATGGCGCCCCACTGGACAGCATGCAAATACGCCTCGAAAGTTTTGGGATCATCGAAGCCATTGCGTGGGTCTGGCAGCGACGCACTTGAATCCTCGACACGAGCGCCGGGCTCGATCTCCCAGACAACCTCAAGCTCCTCGCCGAAGGCATCGTCGTCCATCGATGTGAGAGCGACGACGTTTTGAGGCACCCAATCGGCGGGCGCGTGAGACGGTGCCGGGAGCTTGCTTGGCCTCACTTCGATGACGGACCAACGCCGATTTCTAACCGAGACGAGCTGCCCTTGTTCAGGTGTCGGTGTTCGATTCATGCCGCTACTGAGTACCGCCTTGCCGTGACACCTATTGCCACGTACTCGGCAGATTGTGTCACAAGTAGCGCCTCTCACGCGAGACGGGGATCAAGCTTGCACGACCTCAGGCCCGGTAGGTTGGCGATGTGGGACAGCAACGATCGCAAAGAGTCGTGGGACTGTTCGCCGGTGTCGGAGGGATAGAGCTCGGCTTGAGTAAAGGCGCCGGAGCGTCGGCTCGGCATCTATGCGAACTTGAACCGGCTGCCCAGGGGGTTCTCCAAGCACATTTCGACGCTGACCTCAGCTCGGACGTGCTGGACATGCGCACGCTACCTACATGTGAAATCGTCACAGCCGGCTTTCCCTGCCAAGACCTAAGCCAGGCAGGACGAAACGCTGGAATTCGGGGTGAAAAGTCCGGGCTCGTTGACGAGGTCTTTCGTCTGCTCGCCGGTGCGTCACACAAGCCCGACTGGCTCGTCCTTGAGAACGTTCCTTTCATGCTTCGACTCGACCGGGGCGAGGCGATGCGATACCTGACCCAGCATCTTGGCGAGATGGGAATGCGATGGGCTTACCGAATCGTTGACTCACGCGCATTCGGAGTGCCACAACGACGACGTCGTGTATTACTCGTCGCCTCGTGGGACCACGATCCACGTACCGTTCTCTTCGGTCAAGACGCCGGTCCGCCAACTGCTCTCATCGAAGAACGAGTTGCCACAGGGTTCTACTGGACAGAAGGAAACACCGGCCTCGGTTGGGCGCCCAACTGCATACCGACGCTCAAGGGTGGGTCCAACCTCGGAATCCCATCGCCACCAGCGATCTGGATGACCGACGATCGAATCGTGACACCCGACATCCGAGACGCAGAGCGGTTCCAAGGTTTTGAACCTGACTGGACCCTTCCAGCACTTGGAGTCGACGGGGTGAAGCGCGGCGCCCGCTGGAAAATGGTCGGCAATGCCGTGTGTGTCCCAATGGCGACCTGGCTCGGCACCCGGTTGAACGCAAGCCCCGTCGAAGTCGAGTGGGGTATGGAAATACCAATGAACGGAAGCACCAAGTGGCCAACTGCCGCCTGGGGTGAAGGCGATAAGTCTTGGGAGCTGAATCTGAGCGAGTTCCCCGTCCAGATGCCGAGCAAAGACCTCGCCGACTTCTTGGAATACGAAACACATCCGCTGTCGGAACGAGCAACTCGCGGCTTCCTCACGCGACTACAACGAAGCCGGCTGCGACGCCCACCAGAGTTTGATGCGGCACTAGAAGCCCACCTCGAAGGCTTCGCCTGATTCCTGGCTTTAGGGTTTCGCGGCAGCTCACCGCAGCCCGTGTCGAAGGCGCTGTATGTCCTGCGCCTACGATCGGGAAACTGAACTGCCGACGAAAAGGGTGAAATTCGCCAATCCGGCAATCGAGGAGTGCGTGTGCTCAGTCAGATAACCGAGGCTGGCGTGCAGTCCGCAATTCGCGAGTTCGATCGGCTGGGAAGGGACGAATTCCTTGAGAAATACGGATTCGGTCGGAGTCGGGCCTTCTTCATACTGCTCGATGGCAGACGCTACGACTCGAAGGCAATATGCGGGGTTGCCCACGGTTATGACGTGCCCGATGAGGGACCGCTCTCTGCCGCAACCTTTAGCGGTGGACATGCAACCGTCGAACGAAAGCTCAAGTCACTCGGATTCGACGTTCTGGTTGTGGAACCATCGAGTCGGGGTTGGACCCATGAGGAACGGGTACTTGCTCTGGAGCTGTATTTGCAGCACGGAGCCGTGAACAAGAACTCTGCTGAAGCGAGGGAGCTCTCGGAAGAGCTGAATCGACGGGCGTTTCACCCAGACGCAGGAACGCGTGCCGACTTCAGAAACACAAACGGCGTCGGCCTAAAACTCGCCAACTTCTCTGCGCTCGACCCTGCAAACCCAGGCAGCGGCATGAAGAGCTTCAGCGCCGGAGATGAACAAACTTGGGAGACCTTCGCTGGGGACGAGGACCTACTTGCGTTGGAGGTCGCACGCATACGATCAGGCCACGTGGCCGAACCTATTGTCGAGGCTGCAGATCAGGTAGCTGTATCCATCGAGCGTTCCACGGTAGAGCAGCAACACAACGCCGACCACCTACGCACACTGCCAGGCGGTTCGGTTATCGCCCATCGTCGTGAAGCGACGTTGGTGCTCGACTTCGAAGCCTTTCTAACGGAAGGCGGCAACGTCGTCGAGGCTCACACCTACTACGTCGCTGGCATCGCTCTGAGGAATGATTTAGCCGACTCGACAAACCAAACAATCTGGGAAGCTAAGAGTCAGGTCAATCGGACATCCGTCCGGAGCGCTATTGGACAATTGCTGGACTACCGCCGATTTGAGCCCTCTGACTGGACAATTGGGGTTCTCCTGCCGCGCCGACCCCACAAGGACCTGTGCGACTTAATCGCATCTGTGCCGGCTCATCTCGCCTTTCCTCGCGGAGACGGCAGCTTCGAACTGATCCAAACGCAGCCCATTTCCTGATCGCTGCGGGGCGTGAGCCAGCCGGACATCTTAATTGCTCCAAATCGGGTGACACTCGGCCGTCAACGCATCACCCGTGGGTGGCGAGTCGGCCTCGTGTCACAGCTGTCCGTTGCATCGACATGTTCTTGGTCAACCCACGCTGCGAGCCCCAAAGCCCGAAACCGACCCAGTCGTAAGAGCTGCTTCGTACGGGCCGCTCGTGTCATGGTTATATAGCAGTGATGGCCGAGCTCACCAGCGCAGCGAACTAGCCGTTGGCCGTGTCCGTGGCGTCGAATGGCTCGTCGTTTGGTTCGAAGACGACCATCGTGGAGCCGCCTGACATCACGACACGGTTGGTGGCTTCGGTTCCCGCCGGTGCCTTCCAGACGCCAAGGGATAACAGCCCAGGCCAACCGGCACCGAAGCCACTCACCTCGTCGTCGGAACCAAGCAGTTCGATCAGCATGGCTTGCTCTTCGGGGTCAAGAGTCGCCGCGAACGCATCTACCTTGGCGACAAAAGCATCGGTCACGTTTTCTTGCATATCCCCCTGACGGGATCCAACCCGCAGCGTTACACCCACGTAGGTGCCCGGCAGAAACGCTGCCTGCTCCATCCGGCCGCTGTCACGTACCGGCGTAGAGGGCACGAAAGTTCTCCGCAAAGAAGAGGCGCTGGGCCGACTCCCCAAGCGGTTCAGTGCTGCGTGTGAAACGGCCGATCGGGTCTCGCCCGCCCTCGGCGTGGGGATAGTCCGACGAGAACAGGTAGAGCTCGGGCCATGATTCGTCGACCACCTTGTCGACGGCTTCGAACGGATACGGCGTGAACCGCATCTGCTCGCGAATCTGCTCGGAAGGCAGTCGTTGCATGTCGGCCAGATGTGGTTCGGACTTGGCCCAGATGGTTGCTGCATGATCGAGCCGTCGGATCATGTCGGGGACCCAACCCGCACCCAGCTCGATGACTCCGCCTCGCAGGTTGGGGTGTCGCTCGAGTACACCGTCGAGCACCAGCATCGATACGAACTTCTGTGCCGTCTGGTGAATGACCGTGAGATCCTTCGAACCAATCACTTCGGCACCACCCCTGGCAGTGGTCACGCTCGGGCGTCCATCATTCATCCACGGATCCTCGACAGTCAGCGGTGAGCTTCCGACATGCAGGAGGAAGGGAAGGCCTCGTTCGGCCAGCGTGGCCCAGATCGGTTCATGGTCGACGTGACCAGGTGACCTCTCACCGGGGGCATCGGACGCAATCCAAACCGCTGCCAGACCCAACGCATGTGCTGCCTCGATTGCGGCCAGGGCGCGGCCGGGGTCATCGAGAGGAACCATGGCGACGCCCATAAGCCGATCGTCGTGGTCACAGAACTCGGCCATCGCCCGGTTGTGTGCCGCTGCGGTCTCGTACCGGAGGTCCATGGGCTGGGCCTCGAAGATGAGCCGAGCGCAGAACGACGAGAACACGACCTGACGCCGAAACCCGAGCAGGTCGAGCGCCTCGCCCCGCTCGCTGCCGCTGAACGAACCGAGTGCCTCGTGCCATTTCGGACCCTTGGTCAAATTGTCTCCGAGCTCGAACAGCCGAGCGCGCGCTTCAGGATCGTGGCCGGACGGGTCGTACTGCGCTCCCGATTCGAAGCTTCCGGTCGTCGCCTCCAACAGCGACGGAATGCGATCACGAACGCCCGTCGGTGCGTGACGGGTGAGAAAGTCGGGCAGCTCCATCAAATGGCTGTCGGCATCGAAGATGACCCGATCACCTGCGTAACTCATGTCGATCTTCCTTCCCTACTACCAGCGAAGCTAGTCCGGTGGCCGGATGTGAGCAGGCGTTGCGCTGGGAGTGCGGGCGTCCCGTGAGAACGCCGTCAGGTCTGGATGGTGATGCTTTCCGGATCTGGCACCTCGCCACGGATGCGAGACCGGAATCGCACGTACTCGGCGGTGAGCGTGGCGATGAGAACGATGGTGGACACCAGAACCACGTCCTTGGCTGCTCCATTCCACACCCCGACAAGCACCGCTATCGCCACCACGCCGATGACCCGTTCATAGAGATAGCTGCGCCAGCACCGCCAGACCGCAACAGCCTGGGCGAGTAGATACAAGCCGACAGCCACAACGAAGAGTGCCGCCACCACACCCTCCATCGAGCCATCGGGATGCAGGAACGCCTCTTCGAGCGCAACCGCAAAGAACACGATTCCGGCAATCATGGGATAGTGCAGCAGCGAATACACGTCTCTCGCGAGAAGACCGGTCTCATGAGTATCGGCCTGGCGAAGAGCCGATTCCATCACCGCCTGTAACCGATCAAAATATGCCCACCACATCGCACAAACCCCGGCAAGCCCGACGGCGAGCAGAAGCACGAGCGATGCATCGACTGGTGTCCCCTCCAAAGCGACTCCCACCGCGATGATCCCCTCGCCCAACGCGATGATGAGGATCAGCCCATGCCTCTCGGCGAAGTGGCCGGCGTCTATCTTCCAGTCGGCCTGACCAGCAGAGAGACTGGCAAGAATCTCCACGCTCAGCGCCCCGAGCCAGATCCATTGCAGTGCCTCGCCCCCAACAAAACCGCCGACCACAACGATGGCAGTCGCCGCGAGCGACACCGGGAGATAGGTGACAACCGCCTTGAGTTCCTCCGGGTCATGGCGCGTTCCCAACACAAAAACGACCGCAGCGACGGCCCGCACCAGCAGGTAGCCCACCGCCATCCATTCACTGTCCCCCTCGAACGCGGTCGGCACCGAGAACGCCATGCCGAAAACACCCAACATCGAGACAAGAACCGCTACTCGAATGACTCTCGGCTCAAGATCCACCACGTTGGTCGTCCACGTCCAGTTGGTCCATGCCCACCACATGAGCGCCAACACCAGTGCACCGCGCAGGATGCCGCCGAGAGTCAGATCGTGTACTACCAGCGAGACCACCTGGGTAATGGCGAAAACGAACACGAGATCGAAGAACAGCTCAAGAGGATGAGCCGTCTTCTCCTCCAGCTCCTCTTGGAGTTCCTCAATCTTGTCTCGCAGTTCCTCACCGGACGCTGCGTCACCTGTAGCCATAGGCCAGGACACTACCGAAGACCGGCCCGGTCGACCTGTCGTCGACGGCCCCGGCACCCATGACACAGCCAGTCGGCGTGGTGTCACAGCTGCCCGTTACATCGACATGTGACAAATGAAGACAAGCCTCAAACTGCCCGAAACCAATCCAACCGCCGGGGCCGCCTGGTGCGGACCCTGCTGGTCGTGGTGGCGATGGCGATGATGGGCGCGTCCTGCGCGGGCGGATCCGACAGTGCCGCCGAGCTGGAAACGCTTCGCGCAGACTCCGCAGCCGAGATCGCCGACATCCAAGACCAGGCCGCTGACGAACTCGCAGCAGCCTCGTCACAGGTCGAAGCGCTCGAGGCAACCGTCGCCGAGCAAGCCGACACGATCGTCGAACTCACCGACACCGTCGATCGGGCTGCTGTCGAGTTGGCCTCCCAGGTCGACGAGACCGAACGAGTTGAGAGCCAACTCAGTCGCACCAATCGAGAGCTGGCGTCGGCGGAACGACGGGCCGACGATGCGGAAGAACAAGTTGACGAACTGCTGATCAGATACGACGCAGAAATCCGTGTCGATGCCCAAGCCGCCTGGGATACCGAAGTTGCCGAAGCCTGTGTCGACGCTGGCGATGGCACATTGACGATCCGCAACTACGTCGACCACACCGACCAACTCGCCATCATCGGCACCGAAGCCGAACTGATCGCACTCGTCACCGACTGCGCTGAACCACTCCGCAACCGATCGATCGAAGAACGCCTGAGCGCAGAGTGCGAACAAGGCTCAGCTGACCAGATCACCAAGGACCCCGACGCCCTGGCCGGCAACTGCTACATCATGTACGTCGTGCCATGGCAGTGGGACAGCCGCACCGGTCAATGCAACTTCCTCGGCAGCTGGGACGGGTCCAACCTGGGCACCCGCAGCTACAAGTACGACGGCGACGGCATCTTCCGTGCACCACCCGATGTGTGTGAGAGCGACCTCGACGAAGCAGACCAAGACGACCTGTTGAAAGTCTGGGTGACCCTCAACGGCGCCTACCGCTACGACACCGCAGCAGGCGGCACCAACGAGATACCCGACTTCGTCATCCGCAAAGCCACCCTGATCACTAAGGC
>Ga0206130_10001554_pt1 | contig 33237 bp, 36 predicted proteins | sample Helgoland_Spring_9_FD_148637 | JGI IMG/M metagenome (GOLD analysis project Ga0206130, IMG submission 148637) | Pelagic subsurface seawater microbial communities from Kabeltonne, Helgoland, North Sea - Helgoland_Spring_Bloom_20160512_1 | ecosystem: Environmental > Aquatic > Marine > Epipelagic ...
CTTCTTCCAGCGATAATAGGTCTGTTCAGTCACACTGATCTGTCTGATTGCATCGATCCGGGGCATGCCTTGCCCCATCAGAACTTCAACCTGCCGTAACTTCACGACAATCTCTTCGGGCTTGGGTCTCTTAATCGCCACCTCTGGTCCTCCGCTTTCCTAACTATAGGGGCGGACCACTTTAAACGGGGAGGCTCAATTCTGTTCTAGAGTCTCAACGAATGGGTCACGCGCCAGAAGGCTGTCCCATTCAGCATAAATACCTTCGACTATTTTGGATTGCTTCATCTTTGCACTGCGTTCATCGCTTGTGCCAGTTGATCGTCGGGTTTGGATATTCTTTTTGCCATCCCTTAGCGCATCAGGCTTGGTTATGATGACATACCAAACGTTCCCCTTTGACGGGATTTGCTTAAGTGATGGCGGTGGGTGTCCACGATTTAGTGCTATGTTTAGTGCCTAATATGGACACAAAACGTAGCAAACGTTGAAAATAAAGGCAATGAGAAGCAATGGAGGCGAATACCGGAATCGTGTTATGTTCTTTATTGTCTATATAATACAACATCTTGCAAGGAATTGTAGGGGCCGTAGGTCCCTCGTTCTTTTCTCGTGTAGGTCCCTGAGCTAATGTTTTGGCCTTGAGATACTGCGACTCATAACAACCGCTTCACCAAGGTAGCCTTACCTGTAGCCAGACCTTTTTTGCCCCATGAGACTCGCACTGCGCATAGCTTTGCCAATACATCAAGGCTCTCCTTGTGAGCTTTGCTGTCACCACCGCACCAGTTCTTGTAAGTGCCCTGACCTAGCTCAAGCTGATCACCCACAGCGCAGTTCGCTTTGATATGACCCCACAGGAAGTATGCCTGCTTCTCTTTGCGCTCTAAGAGCAAACGCTCCACCACACCCACTGCCATTAGCTCGTCCACAATAGGTCGCATGATAGTATGGCGCAGCGTCTTTCGCTCAGCGTCACTCAGGGGCGCATCGCAGTGCGTCTGCTCAAGTCTGCTGGCCTCTTGATAAATCATAGCTTGGACGGCTTCTGACGAGCCGCCCTCTGCTGCTATAGCCCTACAAGCGGTCTTAGCTGCACTCACGAGGGGAGGGTTATCTACAAAGCCTTCGCCCAGTGCTTCTCGCTGATATTCTCGCTGGCCCATAGCACGTTTGGCGTCTTTGAGGTCTTTCCCCGTGGGCTTTGGTTTTAGCTGAGCCTTTATGTGCGCGTAGACCTTCTCAAGCGTGTTTAGCTCTTTGTCAGGTCCTATCTTCCCTATGTCGTTAGCAATCCACGCGTCCTTTGTTTTAGGGCTACGATCTACCTTCACTTTGAAGCCACTAAACTCCTGCAACCAAAACCCAAAGGGAAGGCCAGGATACAAAGTATGCATCCGTTCACCGTTAGGCGTGGCGTACAAACGTTCAACAGCCGCCCACTCAAAGTAGCGAAGGGCCAAGAAAGGGTCTTCAGTGTACAAAAGCTCAGGTTTCATATGTACAAGCCTCATAAGATGTTTTCATCTAACTCTATTTATTAAATGTAATGTTACAACATTATGACAGTTTCTTATTATCTTAGATAAAAGATGTGAACACTCATAGTAGGGACAGGCTCCACAAAGAGCCTGCTAGCTATAAAAGTTAAACTATAGGCGTTTGTACTTATTATAAGAGGTCAGGCCTTGGGGGGCCTGTCCCTACATCTGAGTTAAACTATAGGCGTTTGTACACTATAGCCAAAACGCGAATTATGCATATAAAACATTAGCTTATGGACAATAAAAGCTTGTGTATTCTCCTGTTTTGTGTTATAACTACACACATAAAACAAGGCCACCTTTAGTCACTACAGCCCCTTCGTTTACCCCCCCTACAATAGCAACAGGAGCATCCTCAGCATGGATGAAAGCACTTTCACGTTTGAGGACTTTGTAGCCCTACGACGTACAAAACCAGATGAGTACTATACCCTCTACACACAGCGCATGATGAAGCAGACATTTAGTCGTAACCCACAGGCCTTCTTCGCATCTTACAAGGGTTCTACGTGATATGGATATCGTTGAACTCATGCAGACAGCAAAGGCACGACTACAAAGCAATGAGCAGCCTCTGTTTGTAGAACAGACAGCAACTATCGTTGGCCTCTTACGTGCTACAGGCATCTTAGCCCACTCACGTACTTCTCTCGTAGGACATACGCATAACGAGTTTGCTGGCGCACTTGTACTTGCAGCGTCTACATCAGGCAGGTTCGACCTTTACAGCAGGCGTCAGGGTGACTTGCACACGCGTGGTTGCAGCACTCGTGTTGTAGCGTGGCTGGACGACATGGTGAGCACGGGTCTGCTACAACAGAAACAAGGCTTACAATATGCTAAAGGCGAGATGTCAGTAGGTGATCTGCTATGTCACTATGTAGAGTATGCAGCGTTACCCCTGCGTACACCTGTAAAGCGGATCAACCTAGCCCATACAATATAAAGTATTTAATACTATTAATGCTACCATATGTAGTTTTAACCCTACCGTTAGCAGTTGACATGAACTGTACGGATAGCCCGTTACTCTAGTAAACGGCACAGCCTGCAAGCCCTTGGCGATTACAGGCAACAAAACCTCCACTCCCAATCATCAGACAGCCTTAGCATTTGTACACCCATGTTCATTTGAGGCTGCATATACACACAGGAATACTATCATGAACTACGATCAACAGCGCGGCTTAATGCGCCCTGAACAAGTAAAACCAAGCCAAGCAAAATTAGAGCAGGTTCGCCAGGCGCTAGGCCCAGCAAATGTCTCACCCTCTTTGTCAGATGCACTAGAAGACATGTCTGATGCAGAACTCGAACAGTTGCAGAGCACGGCTAAAATGGTCCGTATGTCTGTTGGCTTTGACATAAAGATGAACGGTCAAAGCGATAGCTACGTTGATATCGTAGCCCGCATGTATCCACGAATGGCTGCTGAAAAGAGGCGCTTGCTGGTGGCACTGCTGCAGGACCTAGAACCATTGTCTGCAGGTCTTGTAAGGCCCTCAAAACAGCAGAGCCAAGAGAGCGTCACTGCGTCTGTATTAGACGATTATAATGCAATCCTAGAAGCAGCAGCACTAAGGACACCAGAGCCAGATATTGCAGATCAGCTAATTGCCTCTGCACGTGAATACTCAAAACCCTCACAGCAAAGCGTAAGCAAGAAGCAATCTACTAGCAGCCCAAGTCAGGGCTCTTTCATGGACAGGCTGATTCAGAGTGAGAGCAGCGGTAATAGCCAAGCAGAGATCACGATCAAGGACGGTAGACGCTTTGTGGGTAAGCTGCAGTTCGGTGCTGCGCGTTTAGCAGACTACAAAGCTGCAAGCGGTAAGCGTTTTACACAGAACCAGTTTCAGGCTGACACAGCACTGCAAGACGAGGTGGCGATTTGGCACTTCAACGATATCGACAAGGCCATTGATGCACTAGGTGATGCAGGCAAAGGGTATAACCGTGACGGATTGCGCTCAGTGGCTCACCTTGGAGGTACAGGCGGTATGCAACGCTTCGTAACGACAGGTGGCAGATACAACCCATCAGATGAGCTAGGCACTTCTCTCAAGGACTACTATAATAAGTTCAGCAAGTCTTAGTCGCCACCCAATACACTTGGAATACAGGATGACGCTATCTTGGTCGGTTAAGCGTATATGATGCCGCTCATCGCTGACATGATGTATATGTGAACGACAAGTATAATCCCACTTACTATGATGGGCTCATTAGTAGGATTTACCCCTTCTATCTCAGCCCATGCGCTATTCTTGGTTGTGTAGCTAAAGTACAAGAACAAAGCCGCCCAGATCGTTGAGAAAGCAAAAAGTTCCCAAGCACCTGCCGGTGAAGTGAACAGGATAACCGCATACATTACGCCCTGACTTAGAGCGTAACATCCACATATCTTAACCATGCTCTCGGACGCTGCACCAATGCCCCACTCAGCAATCGCAGCATCAGTCTGGAATAGGCATCTAAACCCATAATACAAAGACATGAGTGTGGGAATTAAGATCGCTATAAAATTAACTGCTCCGCCACTAGCTTCGATCATCTTACTACTCCTCGTTGTTTGAATAGGGAGCTTAGCACACAACATGTTGATTACCTAATCATACCAAAAGACAGCTAAAATGCAGCACCAAAAGATTTCACCACCAGAGAACCAAAAGGACTATCCATGTTTGTGGAAGAGTGATTGTAAGCTAGTCTGCATCATACGCTGCAAAGACGACCAGCAGAATATAGTCCAAGCCTACCAATCACCCAAGTGGCGGAACCTTTCGTATCACACAGACTGGAACAGCATTGGTAGGCGCTGGATTGAGTTAAACATCCCCGATGTGAAGCCCAGTAGAGTGCATCAGAACCTACCTGAAGATGAGCGTGATTTGTTGTGCGATATAATGGGTCTGTAGCGCCGCTGTAGGGCCGCCCACAGCGATGCTACGCATCTTGGCAGGGAACGCGTTGGGCTACAGGCAGTCTACCCCTCTATGGACGGAGTTATATCGAATGTGCTCGAAGTATAACGTCGCCTACGAGCACACCTAGAGGTAAAAGATCGTTATTCTCGTCAAGCAATCCAGATTTACGACCATAGTCAACAGATACGTTGAGGTTCCCAGCTTCAGACAGCTTGTAGCAATGCCCTATAACAGCTGAGTATCTTAGGCATTCATTATGATAATTTTGTATGTCCATGTCTTGCTCACCATTTCGCTCGTAGAATAACTACGAACAATTCTGATGATCAGACCACTTTAGTATTAAAAGCCGGCGTACCACAGTGAAGCATAAGCCTGTTTTTCTAATTCTCTACAAATCTTTCGTTTAAGTGATCTAAATAATGACCCTGAGCGTATCCTATATAAGTTTCTCCTGAAACGTACTTGAGGCTGGGCCATCGGAAACGACGGCCTGGCCTTATTGCCTTAAGAACACAGTTACACACCGACAATAAGTATCATTTTGATTACTAATACTTGCGTCAGAACTATTTCATAGGCACAGAAGAACAAACGGTTTTGTCGAACCAAAGATGCGTACATGAGAGGTGATCAAACCTCCGCTTACGTGAAGAAGTAAACACCAAATCAAACAAAAGCTGCGCAGTTACGCTTGACTTTTATACTCTGCATCCACGCAGACCCGCCATGTACATAAACTTGATCTAAATCATCTTCGTGATATCTGTTGTGCACACAACGAAGGAAATAGTTATGAAAACTCTCGCTAGCGCAATGTTTGCTTTGGTACTTTCAGCACCGTTTACCTTAGCTGACGGCTGCAACAAGCATGATGATATGGCAATGTCTTGTGCAACAGGGCAGACATGGGATGCTGATGCTAAGCAGTGCCTTGATACGAGTGCATAAGCCCACCTAAGCCCAAAATAGTATGCGTTACTCGTGTGGCGCTCTTAGTGTGGGGCCAACTAATGATTGGCTCCTAGCGAACCCACAGGGCCGTCCACAGCGGTGTGTTGTAGTGTAGTAGAGCAGAGTGGCCTACAGGCAGTCTACCTACCCCTGGACGGGCTTATATGCTCTCCAGTTATGAAACCTACTTCTGTGTAGCTGCGTGTATATATATATCCCTGCACCCCCCTGTGGCCCACGCCCAAGTACTATTAGAAACCAAGCATCATCCTTCTCAAATCAAGGTATTAATTCCTACATCGTAGCACGTTTGAGGTGCTAATAAGTCACCCTCAACCAACGATGGTATTTGACTTATAGCATGTATATCGCTGTAGACGCACGAGTGGGGCTGGCCCTTTTCTTTGAGCATACAGCTACTCCCAATAGACCCTGCTCCAGTAGGTCACGCCAAAAGCGTACCACTAGGGTTGTCATTCGGCATTTATGGTACTATTTCCCGTATAGTCTAAGGTTCTAAAGGGAATGTATGATGCTGATTGGATATGCGAGAACTTCCACACTTGAACAACTAGCGGGTCTCGAAGCCCAGCAGCGTGACCTTACAGAGTATGGCTGTGAAAAGGTCTTCACAGAGCAAGTATCATCTGTAGCTGAGCGTGAGCAGCTTGATGCAGCGCTGGGTGCATTACGTGCTGATGATAAACTAGTAGTCACAAAGCTAGATCGTCTAGCTCGTTCAGTTCAGCACCTTGGTCAGATCATTGATAAGGTAAACGCCGTAGGAGCAGCACTCGTGATCTTAGACATGGGTGGCACTGCTGTTGATACTTCCAATGCTACAGGCAAGCTGATCCTGAATGTCATGTCATCTGTGTCGCAGTTTGAGCGTGAGATGATGTTGGAGCGGCAGAGGGAGGGCATCGTCAAAGCTAAAGCTGAGGGGAAATACAAAGGACGCAAACCTACTGCACGTGCTAAGACTGACATGGTTAAGCTTGCATTAGATAAGGGTGTGAGCAAAGCTCAGATTTGTAGGGACTTAGAGATAAGCAAGACAAGTCTGTATAGGATTATTGCTGATAGCAAACGTGGGGCAAACGCATGAAACACTTCTGTGCAACTTTGGCGTTATTAATGGTTACTGCGTCTCAGGTCAGTGCAGAGTCTGCAGGAGAAAAGGCTCGTTTAGCTTTTATTCACTGGCAGTGCTTGACACTCATTCAAGCTATGACTGATGCGGATGCCAAACCATACACTGAAAACCTTCAGAAGCACTTTGACAAAGGCCACGAGTATGCGAGTGATATGGTGAGCATTATCACAACTACCAATGAACTTGGTGACGAGTGGAAAAACAATGCTCCTTTGTTTTTCAGATGGTCCCTGTGGGGTCCCGACGAAGATTTCATTGTTGGACGTCTTTATCAAGCTTCGATAGATGTGAGTAGTGACGAGTTATACAAAAACACTGATGGGACTTACAAAGATGAGTATACCCGCAGATCAGACGCCATTGATTTATATATCAGCCAGAATTGCAGGCATTTGCTGTAGCAGAAGTTTTGACCAGAGATCTTGCAGTGCCTAAACCTTGTGGAAATATCTTTGAGTGCTGCTCAGGAGATACTTGCGATACGGATTACAACTTAAGTGTTGGGTATAAGCGGGGGTGACCATGCGTTTAGTTAAGAAGATTTTACTCATACAATCTTGGGTCATAGTTTAGCTATAGAAATGTCTGCTGGTGTTAAGAAGAGCGTATTCTAATCAGATAAAAAGAAAGTCAGAACAGACATCAGAACAGAAAGTAGAAGCCACCCGATAATGTATGAACTGACTGTACCTACCGCTTGGCTACCGTCGATTTCGAAGAATGTTCTGAGTGGCTCCTGCGACAGGACGTAGTCGCCAGGTAATGTCAACACCCAAGCAATACCTCCCCACACATCAGAGATTGTAAAGTCCGTCTTGCTACAGTCAAAGCTCAAGGCATGTGGAGGCCATGTAAAGCGGTCTCCTAAATCATATCGCTCAAGCAACCCAACACACTCTTTCCAGTTCATTTTAAGTTCCTATCAAAGAATGTTGCTTTGTGTATAAATAGATGGATGCCAGTCATTAGGAACCTCACTCAAGGTTATGCTCCGCCAAAAGTGTAAAGGCCAATACAGTCTAAGGAAAACTAAAATGAAGTACTTTGCAGCCTCCTTTGTTGTTATTTTACTATCAAAGGCTGGTTATGCTGAAACTCTCGTCTGTCATTTCTCCAAGTATCACTCTCCAGATGAAACCCATTTACAGACAGCCACGGGTTTTGGCATGACTTTTCGATATGACCTTATTACCCGTGAAGCGTTTATGGAGGGTAATAATGGGATAAGCGGTGTGACCCTAACTGATGGTTATGATGGCCTGACGTTCTTAGAGTTCCTACCAGCAGGTGCTGTTCAGTCCACTACTGTAGCGAAGAACGGAGCAGCGGTTCATAGCCGCCATACCCTCATGTTTGGAGATTTAGTGCCAACTCAATATTATGGAACTTGTAGGTGAAGACATATTGGCTGCTAAAGAATCAGAGCAGATGATGGGGAGGCAGGACTAATGGGTGATTTGGTATACGCACTTATACTGGTAACAACTATTAGTGATATGGACCCACTCATTACGTCTCAGCCCGTCATACCATTCCGCTCAAAAGAGCAATGTGAAAAACGACTGATGACATACTTGGAAGAGGGGTATCTCATGTCTTCGAGTAATGGGAAACTGGCTGTGAGCCGCCAGACACAATTCACGCATAATTTTGCTACCTGTGTTACGGTCCTAGACCCTCAGTGACAGCATACACTTCGCCCATAGAGAGACAGCCATATGGATAACACAACAATCTGGGTCTTAGTAATAGTTGCTGTGATTGCTTTACTTGTTATTGCACTGTGGTCTCTCGGCTCTTTGATTGCGGGAGCAGCTATTCTTCTAGGTTGGGCCTCATCTCAAGGTTTCATAGGAGTTGCTGTCTACTTCGCTCTGTGGATATTTGCATTCCCATTTATGCTAATTGTCTCAATCATTATTGGCCTTGTCACTACTTGGATAGCCGCCAAAGAGGTTCGAAAAGAAAACCAAATAGAGGCCTGGAGAGAAAAGCATCTTGGCAATCAAACCAACGAGCAAACAGAACCATCTGACCCAGAAGAGCGGCGCAAATGGGCGAACAGGTTGCCACCATACGAGTAGTAATCTCATCAACTTTGAGGCTAACCTAAGTCTGCCGAGGAAAGGCTATCAGTGCGACTGGCCTCCGCTTATTGGCAAGATACAATAACTGCACAATGAGGAGGTCATATGATGCTGAAGTACGCACCAATCCTGATATCATTTCTTCCCTCGTACAGCTTTGCTGAGACAACAGAAAACACAATCCAATTCATCTTGGACGACTATCAAGCCGAATGCATAGCTGCTCAACAGGAGACTATGGAGCCAGTGCAAGAGGGAGAAGACTTTAGTGAAGTTAGAATAACGCTTGATGAGAGCAGCATTTACAAAATCGACCTCACAGCCGACGGCAAGGAAGCAACGGTCCTCTATGCTAATCCTAGCTGTCCACAGATTGGCTCAGGATGGTGTGGTTCAAGCGGTTGCACATCTTATGTAATCGTAGACGGGATCAGCTTTCAGACAGAGGGGTTTAAGCCTGTGTCAGTTGCCGTCAGTGAGGACAGTGTCGTTGTCATTGTTCCACGTTCAGGTGGTGCATGTGTTAACACCAACGGCCTGAGACCATCGAATAACGTAAGTTGTTATGTAGTTGCCGTCTGGGATGATAACTCAAAGACATTCAACAGCATTGGGTCAGGTGAACCCGTCTTCAAACTAAGTGATTTCAGGCCATGACTGATATGGATAACTACCTGCACCCCGCCAACGCACACAAGCAGCGATGCCCTAGATGTCAATCACCACTGAACACTGTTGTAGTACACGGGCATGAGCAATGCGTGGTCTGTAAATCCAACATCTTTGAGTGCTGCTCAGGTGATACTTGTGAGACCGACCACAACTTAAGTGTTGGGTATAAGCGAGGGTAAGATGACGCGTTTAGTATTAGCACTATCAATATTGCTTTTTGCGAGCAGTGCAGCGGCAGAGGGGAAATCCTATGTGTGCCGTGGAAATGTAGGCAATGGCTATGGCACCACTCGACCTGAATATAAGGTATTCGGCTCCAGAACCTTCTACATTACCACCCTATGCACAAAAAAGGGCACTGCTTGTGATTACCTCTTTAACGGATCACGATATGAAGGATATCTCTATGGCGATGGCGCTCTCAGCCTATCTCATTTAGGTCTTCATAGCTGGAGTCCAGATGGCTTTCTTACTTTTAAGATGAGCCAATCCACTAATGGTGTTGGTGGTAACGAGGGGCAGCGTTGGTTCGAAGGTATGTGCAAAGAGGATTAAAACCAGATGAAACAGACACTATCCATCCTTGCTGTTTTATTCGTTGCTGCGGCAAGTCCAGCACATACGCAGGTATCAGATGAGGCGACTGCTCATGTAAAGTGTTTCGCCAATCTTAGTCAGGCACTCTTTACAGGCGCTCAACGTAACGAAAACCCACGCCTTGAAGCTCAACGTCAGGAACATGAGCGGCAGTTTGTTACGATTGGACGAAAAGATTTAGCAGGTGCTGACTTTGAGTTTGGAGTTGACCACTATCTAGGTGGCTACCAACAACGGGTCTACGATAGTCAAAGCCAAAAACTCTATTGTGATAATCCAAGCCAATACGGACACTGCGATACTTGGGCTTCCAGAGATACCAGCATCCTCTCTAGGATTGGTATGAAGTTCTACAAGCGAGAGAACTGTGAACTGCTTTTGAGGTAAGCAACCACACCTGTGCCCATCTATCTCAAGCCAATCTACCTGCAGTACAATGATGCAGCACAGGCGGATGAGTTAGGCTTGGCGCTGGGCATACCAAAGCTTAGTACTTCACGATGTCCCAAGGGTGTTCAATCTGATTGACGATAGCATACTTGGTGGCCACGTCTGGGTCCTGACCGTAGGTGTTTGTTCGTTCCGACTGTGTCTTATTGCCTTCCATGTCATGACCTGTGATCCAATCCATTACTTCCGATGACGGAGTTGGCTTTAGGTTGATCATGAAACCTATTAGGTTGTGGCGCAATGAATGTACCACTTTCCTGTCGTCATTCTGGTCAAACCTCACGGCATGGGTGTATTGCCTCAGGTGCTTACTTGCTTCGTTTGAAGATTTGCCATCACTGTTTACGCCGAAACCAAATAGCCGTCCCTCTCCCTTTGGCGGAAGTTGTAAACAATCAGGTATCGCAACATTTCTTGCTGAGAACTTGTCAGTTTTGACGATAGCACCCGCAGATAAATCAAAATAGCGAAGTCCATTTCGATCAACTTTGTATTGGTCCCATTCTAGCAAGGCGGCTTCGTCAAGCCTCATGCCCGTAGTTACGAGGATGGAAAGCAACAGCCTATCTTCTTTTGGCATATCAAGTGAGAATAGGTGATGTAACTGGTCAGTTGTAAATGCCTCATAACTGCGTTTCTGTTCGCCATAGTCAGCCACGCTTAACCCAAACAATGCATTGCTTGAAATCCAAGGCTTAGGAGGACTAACGAAAGTGTTGAGTTGTTTGTCCTGCACCCAAGTCAGATACATACGCAGAGATCCAACCCATGATTTTATCGTGGCATTTGCTTTGTCGAGCTCTTCAAGGGTCTCTGCTATTTCTAATCCATGCCGCCGTTGAACTTGGTCAACAGGGATGTCGCCGATAAGATCAATGACATTCTGTAATCTACCTAACTGGGCATTCTTTTCCTTTGATTTGATACCTTTCCAGCGACGCTTATCGTTTGCATATTCGTTAAGGAACTTTGTTAAGTTCGGTGCTCCTGTTGTGTTGAGAACATTGCCCTGCTTCTGTTGTTCAAGGGCTTTTCTAGCTAAATCAGCGTCAATCTGCCCTTGCTGAGCCTGCATAGGAAACGGGTTATCTCCTAGTTCTATCCAGTACTTCCAATCTCGTGCTTCTTTTTCGTTTAGGAACTGGAAGCACTGCATTGCAAGGGTTTCATTGAATGTGCCTTCTTGGCGGCAGAGGTTTATACATACTACAACCTTGCGCCTATCTGCTGCATCTGGTCCCCAATCTGTAGCATTAGGGTTTGGACCAGATAGGGCTTCCTCAAATGGGTCGTTTGCAGTCCAGTGCTCGCGGACAAAGGCAATGAACGGATCAGCATTTAGCTGCGCATCGAACTCACGGTAAATCTCTTCGGCTATGCTGTGTATGAGCTTCTCTGCGATACGCAGGTCACTTGTTCCTGTAGACTTACGGATCTGTTTGTCTTTCGGGTTACGTCTTAATGCCTCTGGTTTTGTGACGAAGACATAATAGCTTTTCTTGCCCGAAACTTGTCGTAATGTTGGTTTATGATAGTCTCTTTGCATCGTGTAGGTCCCGCCGTAGGTCCCTGTGTAGGTCCCCTTAGTTGGTTGAAACCTAATAATAATTAGAAATAAAAGCAATGAGGACTAATGGAGGCGAGTACCGGAATCGAACCGGTGTACACGGATTTGCAATCCGCTGCATAACCACTCTACCAACTCGCCAGCCAGTGATGATAGGCAGTTAACTTATCTGGCAAACTGCTGCAAGACCCAAGCCGTGCGAAATCTAGCGAATTGTGCGGAGGTGGGGCGTTGTGGGGGCGCGCGTGATGTGGCACTAAAGCGCGAAGGATTCTGAACAGATGAGTTTAGCCAATGTCTGATTTTGCAGCACGTCGTGTCATGATGGTGGACACCCAAGTTCGCCCCTCTGATGTTACCAAATTTCCAATCATCGATGCGATGCTATCGGTTGAGCGCGAGAACTTCGTTCCGAGTGAACGTCGCGAAGCCGCTTATGTCGATGGCAACCTTGCGCTGAGTGTGGGGCGTGTTTTGCTTGAGCCGCGCACGTTCGCGAAAATGCTCGACGCTTTGGATTTGCAAAATGATGAGTTGGTGCTCGATATCGGATCAGGCTACGGCTACTCGGCCGCGATTATAGCTCATATTGCCCAAGCGGTTGTTGCGCTCGAAGCCGATGAGGCGATGGTTGCAGATGCGCAAACCGTACTGAGCGATGCGGGCGCAGACAGTGTGATCATGAACGCGGGGCCGCTTGATGCAGGTGTCGCAGAACACGGACCCTACGATGTGATCACCATCCAGGGCGGTGTTGAAGAGCTGCCAGTCGCAATTATCGATCAACTGAAAGAGGGTGGGCGCATCGCGGCACTCTTTATGACGGGTGCTTTGGGCGAAGTGCGGATTGGTCGCAAAATCGACGGACAGATGAATTGGCGGCTTGCGTTTAATGCCAGTGCGCCGGTTTTGCCGGGATTCTTTAAGGCGCGTGACTTCGCACTATAATATTTAAGATCCGCGCGACGGAAGCTGCTGTGTTGCGCGTTAAGACTGCATAAGAGCATCCCGAATGGATGCGGAAATACTTGGGGGCAGAATGCTCGATCTATTGATGAAGGTGCGACGCACGACTGCGATTGTTGGCCTCTCTTTACTGGCCACGCAATCGGTGCAGGCCGAAACGCTCTCGGATGCGCTGATCGGGGCGTTCAATCACTCAGGGCTACTGGAACAAAATCGCGCTCTGCTACGTGCAGCAGATGAGGATGTGGCCATCGCAACGGCTTCCCTTCGCCCGATATTGAATTTCACGGGCTCTTTGGGCCGCAGCTTTTCACGCACCTCTAATACGTCAAGCGGCCTGCTAGTGGATCCAAGCAGCACGACAGCGAAGATTGGCATCGCGATGGATCTACTAATCTACGATGGCGGCCAAACCCGATATGCCATTGAAGCTGCAAAAGAAAACGTGCTTGGTACACGGGCGCGCCTGCTATCGTTGGAGCAATCCGTGCTTTTGCGCGCGATCCAAGCGTTTATGAATGTGCGCCGCACAACCGAAACAGTCGCGTTGCGTCAAAGCAATGTGCGGCTGATCACGCAAGAACTGCGCGCCGCGCGCGATCGCTTTGAAGTTGGTGAGATCACCCGTACGGACGTCGCACTTGCCGAGGCGCGCCTTGCCTCTGCGCGCTCGGCTTTGGCTGCAGCAGAAGGGGATTTGATCCGCTCGCACGAAGAATACCGGGCTTCAGTTGGGCATAAGCCTGGAAATCTGCGTCCACCCAAGAACCTGCCTAAAACGGCTAATTCCGTTGAAAAGGCCAAATCGATCGCGGTGCGTGGTCATCCCGATATGCAAGCTGTGCAACATGATGTGGCTGCGGCTGATCTCAATGTGGCCCGCGCGGATGCTGCGATGCGCGGCAGCGTGCGCTTGCGCGGCGGACTGAACCACACCCAAACGCCGTCGGCAAACACCTCTACTAACGCGGGTTCCTTGTCGCTTGAGGCGTCTGTGCCAATCTATCAAGGTGGCCGCCTTAACGCTTTGCATCGCCAAGCAATGGCGCGCCGTGATGCGGCCCGCTCTGGTCTGCACATCACACGGCATCAAATTCAGCAAAACGCTGGCAATGCGTTTGCGCAGTTGCGCGTATCCCGCGCATCTCGCGATGCTAGTGAACGTCAAATCCGCGCAGCAACCGTCGCGTTCAGGGGCGTGCGCGAAGAGGCGGCCGTTGGATCACGTACGACCTTGGATGTGCTCAACGCAGAGCAGGAATTGCTCGATGCACGCTCCGGTCTGATCGGTGTGCAAACCAATGAATTCATTGCCGCTTATTCCGCGCTGGCGGCGATGGGTCTGTTGACGGCCAAGCACTTAAACCTGCCTGTGCAGCAATATGATCCGACCGCCTATTACAAGCTGGTGAAAGACGCACCCGCGCGCAGTGTTCAGGGCGACAAGCTCGATCGCGTCCTGCGCTCGCTTAACAAAAACTAACCTTAGGCAACCTGCGCGTAAATATTCTATCATAGTGCGGTGAAAATTATTGCTAATTCGTTCTATCTGTTGTGGAAATTTACTTTGGTAGGTATTCTGCGCCAGAGGCGAGAGTGGAATTATAATGTCAGATCCGGTTACCAATACCGAAATTGAGGACGTATTGTCTTCTATTCGTCGACTTGTGTCTGATGAGGCGCGCGCCGCTGAACGTGGTGAGAAAGAGCCGTCATTCTCCTCTGGGGTTCCCCCTCAATCCGTTGAGTTGGAAGAAGAAAGATCTGATGAGGTGATGGAATCTACGGCCCCTAAAGCCGCGCCTGCACTTGTGCTGACCGCAGCCCTGCGCATTGTGTTGGAGCACGAGAACGAGGCGGAAAAGGCCGACACAGAGGATAGCGCACCAGAAGGCGAGGGCGCATCAGACGATGACACTTTGATTCTGACGCAGGTACATTCTGAGGATGACACCGCGCAAGTTTTCACGGAAGAGGCGGAAGCTGAGCAAGATGTGGCTGACGATCACGCTACAAATACCACCGATGAGACGTATGAAAACGAGGTGAGAGCGCGAGAAGAGCACGACGTGCCCGCGCCTGAAATGCGCGAAGAGGCTGTGGCAGACAGCGAAGACCAAGACGCGACGCCCGAAGAGCAGGTTACGATCGAAGATAAAATTGCAGCCCTTGAAGCTCTTATTTCGCACACTGATAGCGAGTTTGAACCTGATGGCGCGGAACAAGGGGGCAATGTAGCCCGCCGGCTCCAGTCATTGCATTGGGAAGATAGCCGCCCGTTACATAGTGGTTTGCAAACTGGCGCTTTGCTCGATCCAGAGATCGCATTGCAAACAGCAGCCTTTCATGACTCTGCAACAGCTTTCGAGGGAGCGCATACCGAAGCGGTCGATTCAATGCAAGCTGAGCTATCGACGAACGCCAGGGAGACCTTGTTAGAGAACGAACAAATCGCAAGCGTTGTCGATGAAGAAGCGCTACGCGATATGGTGTCAGAGATTGTGCGTCAGGAATTGCAGGGAACCTTGGGCGAACGCATCACGCGCAACGTGCGCAAACTCGTACGCCGCGAAATTTATCGTGCTTTGGCGGCAAACGAACTCGACTAAGGTCCGCCCCTTAAGGTGTGACCGGCTCCGCCAAATCAAACAACAAATCCAAATCCATGTGGGTTTCCAAATGGCATGCGAGCTTATCCAGCACAGCCTCCACATCTGCCGCATAGTTGAAATCTTGCGATGCCAAGTCGCCGATGAAGCCAGCGCGAAAGCCATCCGCGGTGAAAAGGCCGTGCAAATAGCAGCCCATGATCTGCCCGTTCATGCTTGCTGCACCCTCGGATCGTCCCCCAATGTCCAACCAAGCGCGCGCGCGATCAGGGCCATCGGTCTCGCCCAAATGAATCTCATAGCCGGCAACAGAATCTCCCGTTGGCGTGTAGGTCGCCGCGGTTAAAGCCAGCCTTTTTTGCTCTGACATGCGGGTCTTCACCTTCAAATGCCCCAAGCCCTGAACCGTTGATGGTGCACCCTCGATTCCCAATGGGTCTGCGATCTCTGTGCCGAGCATCTGATATCCCCCGCAAATCCCCAACACACGCCCGCCACGGCGAATATGCGCAGTTAAATCAATGTCCCAGCCCTGCGCACGGAAGAACGCGAGGTCTGGAATCGTCGCTTTAGAGCCAGGAATGAGGATCAGATCAGCATCTGCGGGTAGGGGGCGGCCTTGTTCCACGATATCGACACTGATGTTTGGGTCGGCAGACAGTGGATCAAGGTCATCAAAATTCGCGATCCGTGCAAGACGCGGCACGGCGATCTTGAAAGTGCCATCATGCGTTGATGCGATGTCCATCACGTCTTCTGCGGGCAGACGCCAAGCATCTTCAAACCACGGAATAACACCCAAAGATGGCCAACCTGTGCGTTCAGTGATCGCTGTTAGTCCATCATCAAAAAGGCTGACGTCGCCACGAAACTTGTTGATGCAAAAGGCTTTTATATGATCCGCATCAGTCTTAGGAAGGATCGTTTGCGTGCCGACAAGTTGCGCGATGACGCCTCCGCGATCAATATCACCTGTCAAAACGACAGGCACCTGCGCGGCCTCTGCAAAGCCCATATTGGCAATGTCGCCCGCGCGTAAATTGATCTCTGCAGGGCTGCCTGCACCCTCTATCACAATCAAGTCTGCTGTTTTAGCGAGGCGGTGAAAGCTCTCCAAAACTGCGCTCATCAACTTGGGTTTGGCTTTCGCATAATCACGCGCGCGCAGCGTGTCCCAGCGTTTGCCCTGCACGATCACCTGTGCGCCCGTATCGGTTTCGGGTTTTAACAAAACGGGGTTCATATCCGTATGTGCATCACGTCGCGCGGCTAATGACTGCAAGGCCTGTGCGCGGCCAATTTCGCCATCATCAACAGTGACAGCCGCATTGTTGGACATGTTTTGCGGTTTGAAGGGCGCGACTGATAGCCCACGATTGGCAAAAGCCCGCGCGATTCCGGCCACAAGCATGGATTTCCCCACATTCGAGCCTGCGCCCTGGATCATTATTGCTTTGGTCATGGACAGCCCCCTCATTCCCCATCAGACATAGTTGGGAGTGATGTAGAGCGAAAGAGCCATGAACACACCCGCGCATTTGATCTTAGGTTTGGCTGCATTTTCACTCGCGGATAATCGTAAAGTGACGAGAGCTGCGGGTTTTGGCGCGCTTTTGCCGGATCTATCGCTTTATGTCATGGCAGGGGGGGCGCTGGCGATCTTGCAGATCCCGCCGGATGTGGTGTTTGGGCAATTGTATTACTCGAATGCGTGGCAAACGGTGTTCGCGATCGACAACTCGTTTTTACTCTGGGGTTTGGTGCTGGCCTTTGCGCTTTGGCGGAAAGCGCGCGCTGGTGTGGCGTTTGCGGGTGCAGGATTGTTGCACGTTTTGTTGGATTTTCCGCTGCATCACGATGATGGTCGCCCGCATTTTTGGCCCGCGAGTGATTGGATTTTTGAAAGTCCCGTCAGCTATTGGGATCGTGCGCATCATGCGGGCTGGATGCAACCGCTAGAAGTTACTTTGGTCTTTATCTGCGTGGCGGTTCTCTTTCGACGCTTCCCGCGTTGGCCGATGCGGGTGGTTGCACTTGTCCTGCTCGCTATGGAACTGATGGTGGCGCGTGTTTGGATTTTCGTTTTTTAAAAAGAACATGCGTACAAAAAAACGCCCCTGAGAATAGATCGGAGGCGCTTTTGGCTTTCGAGTGAAAGCGTTGTTTATGCGGCTTCTGCCTGCTGTGCAGCGTTGCGGCGCTCCGACTCCTCGCGAGACAGGGCGACGGATGTGCGCACACCTTTGGAAACGAAGTCCATCAAGCCTGCGACAACACGTTCGTTCGGGTCGATACCCGCGCAAGACAACACTTCACGGCCATCACGCGAACGCGCCCAACGGGCGATTTGCTCAGGACCATTTCCGTACTTCTTATCGTCGGAGATTGCATCGTCGAGCGCTGCTAGGACGACTGCCGCAAACAGTTTGCGTGCACGGTTGCCTTGCTCAGAATTGTAGGCAGTACCGTCTACGAAATCTCTCATAATTTCGATCCTTATTCTTGCTCTTGTGTTTCCGGCGTAGAGGCTCTTATGACCCATCCTCTCCGATTCGGATACCCTCTATTTGCATAGCACTTATGCGCAAATTGCATGGCTTGCTGCAGGTGCAGCACGAGATATGGCGTTCTTGCACGGGGGCTACCTGCGGGATATAGGGTGCAACAAGATTTCATCAACCTTCTGATATGGTTTTGACACATATGCCCAAGATTAACGGAAACGAAATACGCCCCGGAAATGTTCTTGAACACAACGAAGGCCTGTGGGCCGCCGTTAAGGTAGATCATGTAAAACCGGGCAAGGGTGGCGCATTTGCACAAGTAGAAATGCGCAACCTTCGTAACGGATCCAAACTGAACGAACGATTTCGCAGTGCCGACAAGGTAGAACGCGTACGGTTAGAACAAAAAGATCAACAATTCCTGTACGAGTCCGACGGGATGTTAGTGTTCATGGACACGGAAACCTATGAGCAGATTGAACTGCCTTCAGAGCTGCTCGGCGAGCGCCGTCCGTTCTTGCAAGATGGCATGACGATTGTTGTGGAATTTCACGATGAAGAGGCGCTGCACGCGAAGATTCCGCAGAAAGTGACCTGCAAGATTGTTGAGACAGAACCTGTCGTTAAAGGTCAGACTGCAGCGAATAGCTTCAAGCCTGCGATACTGGAAAACGGCGTGAAGGTCATGGTACCGCCATTCGTGGGGCAGGACGAAAGCATCGTCGTGGACACGGTGTCCATGGAGTACTCCGAGCGCGCTTGATAAGCCGCCAAAGCGGAGGATTGAGGCTTTGCCTCAAACTCCAAGGTATTTTGAGGCCGGAGAAACTAAGACGCGTAGGTGATCTGCGCGTCTTTTGCTTTTAAAGGGCCCGTTGCGCGATCAAAGCGCAGGTAGGCGAGGGCTTTGTCGCCGGACTGGCTAAAGAGCGTGCCGGCGACTTTATCTGCCTCGGTCCTGATGTCAGTACCAATCGGGGCTGAACCTGTGATCGAAACTTGAGCCAAGCCTTTGCGCAGCTCCGTTTTGTGTTTCATTCGCGCGGTTACTTCTTGGCCGACATAGCAGCCTTTCTTGAAATCAACACCATTCAGCCGCTCGAACCCCATTTCCAATAGGAAGCTGTCCGGCGTCAGCTCAATACCAGCGCGCGGGACACTATGCGTGACGTTCAAAGCGGTCCAATCCACATCTTGCGCGATTTGCCCGTCATAACCACGCCATCCAAGAGCGGCGAGACGGGGGTCGATGAAAGCGCCTTCTGGGATCGGGCCAAGGCCACGCGAGACCGATCTTTGATCGTCTTCAATGGTCACATCTGCGCGCAATTTGTACATTGTCAGCCGTTTGGCCAGCGCGTCGGTTTGGCTGGCATCCGTATCTAGCAAGATTGCGTCACCGTCAGGCACCAAAAAGAAATCCGCAATGTATTTCCCCTGTGGCGTCAGCATCGCAGTATACACAAGCCCTCGATCCAGCTTTTGCAGATCATTGGTGAGCAGGCCTTGCAGGAAACCTCTTGCATCGGCTCCAGTCAGGCGTAGTAGGCGGCGGGTCTCGGGGTGGATCATTTTGCTCTCCCTCAGGCTTTGCCCTTGATATAAGAGGAGTGGAGCGAAGTGAGAAGGGCCAAGGTTATGCGCGCGCCGATTTCTGTGGTGATCCCCGTTTTGAATGCTGAGAAGCAATTGGCGCACTGCGCAGCCGCGTTGATTGAAGGTGTAGAAGCGGGGCTAATCCGTGAGTTGATCGTGACGGATGGCGGGTCTACCGACGAAACGCAGTTGGTTTCGGATGAAGTTGGCGCGGTTTGGATCACAGGCGCGGCCTCGCGCGGGGGGCAACTGAAACGCGGATGTGCGGCAGTGCGTGGCGATTGGATCTTGGTGCTTCACGCCGATACGATTTTGGATGCAGGGTGGAGCGGTGAGGTTGCGACGCATTTGAACTCATCCGATACGGGCTACTTCACGCTGGCGTTTGCGTCGGGCGGTCTGCCCGCTCGATTTGTGGCGGGATGGGCGAACCTGCGCTCACGGCTCTTTGGGTTGCCTTATGGGGACCAAGGATTGCTAATTGCCCGGGCGTTGTATGAGCGTGTGGGTGGGTTCCAAGACATGCCGCTCATGGAGGATGTCGCGATGGCACGGGCTTTGCGTGGGGGCTTGCGCCCTTTGAAAACCCGTGCGGTGACCAGTGCTGCGAAGTATGAAACGGGTGGCTGGATACGACGAGGGTCGCGTAACCTTATGACACTACTGCGCTATTTCGCAGGGGTTCCCGTCGAGAAGTTGGCTGCGAGTTACCGCAAGCCCTAAGCTTTTGCCTGCAATTTGTGCAACGACGCGTATGTACCATCCAGCGCTATCAGGCTGTCGTGGGTGCCTTGTTCCACGACTTTACCTGCTTCCATCACCACGATCTGATCTGCCGTCCTGATCGTTGATAGGCGGTGCGCGATCACCAATGTTGTGCGCCCTTGTGAGAGGCGTTCGAGCGCGGCTTGAACAACCGCTTCGGATTGCGCATCCAATGCGGAGGTTGCCTCATCCAAGAGCAAGATCGGCGTGTCGCGCAGCAGGGCGCGCGCGATGGCGACCCTTTGACGCTGACCGCCTGACAGGGCGGATCCGCGGGGGCCAACGGCTGTGTCGAGACCATTGGGAAGTTGCTCCAGAAAGTCGGACACATGCGCCGCGTCAAGCGTCTTTTTCAGCTGCGCCTCGCTCACATCTTTGCGCCCTAGCAAGATATTTTCGCGCAGGGTTTCATCAAACAAAAGCGCATCTTGCGAGACCACCGAAAACAGATCGCGTAAATCTGTCAGCGCCATTTGCGTCACAGGCACGCCACCCAGTGTTGCAACCCCTGACTGAGGGTCGGTTAGCCGCGTTAATACGTTGAAAATAGTGGATTTACCCGCGCCAGATGGACCCACAAGCGCAGTTGTTTTACCAGCTCTCGCAGTCAAACTCGTGCCCTGTAAAACGGGTGTGTCGCCATAGCTCAGATGTACGTTGTTAAGCGTAATTTCAGGTGTACCAACCGGTGCAGGCTGCGGATTGGTGGGTGTCTTGTGGACGGGCTCCAGCGCCAACAACTCCATCACGCGTTCGATGCCAGCGGCTGCCGCTTCCCATGTGCCTGTGATCGTACCGAGGCGACGCAGAGGTTCAAACGCGAAGCCAAGCGCTGTGAAGAACGCCATGAATTCGCCGACAGTCTTTTCGCCAGAGATTATTTCGCCGCCCCCATAGAGCAAAACACCCAAAAAACCGACGCCTGACATGGCATCAATCAAGCCGGGAATAGCGGCTTTTCCACGCGATGTTGTGACTTCGATCTCTACCCGCTCTTCGTTGAGTTTGGCGTAGTGGCGCGCTTGATAATCTTCCAAGCGATTCAACTTTACTGGTACTATACCGTGAAACACCTCATCCAGACGTCCTGATTGGCGGGCTGCAATTTGATGCGCCGTGCGGCTGTGACGGCGCACAAAACGCTGCGCAATAAGCGAGGGCAGGACCAGAAAAGGTACACCGATCAAAGCAACGACAGTCCAGCGCCAATCAACGCTCATCGCGACCCCAAACAGCACGACGACCGCGACCAGATCACGCCCCGCACCCGTAATAATTGCGTTCCAGACTTTGGATACGGCGGAAACATCGCCAATGACACGTTGCATCAACGTTCCAGGGGCATTCAACTGGTGAAAGCTCACATCAAGGCGTATCAAATGGCTCAGAAGATCGCCGCGCATGTCCGCTTCAGATTGCTGCGAGATCCGCGTTAGGATTACTTTCTGGATCACAGACGCCACTGCGCGGACCAGAAAAATCCCAAGGATCACAAGGCCAACCCACCACAGCGCGCCCTCATCGCCAGCGAGAAAAACCGAATCGAACATCGGTTTCATCATCCAACTAAGCAAGCCTAGCATCGATCCTTCCAGCGCCATAAAAAACGTCGCCAGCAGCAACATCCAGAAATGCCGGCCGAGATAACTGCGCCAAAGCCAGCGCAGCAACGTGCGACTTGTTTGATCGGGTTGTGCCATGTCAGGCAATCTGCGCGGGCGGCGACTTGCTGTCAAAGCCTGACTGTATTGCCTTGTGATCATACTCTGTGCGCAACCAAGTTTCAAAATCGATCTCGCCCTTGGCTTGGCGTGCTTGAAACACATCCAGAATATAGCCCTGAACACCGGTCTTTGACCATTTTAGGTGGATAAACTTGATGGAGAGCTGCTTTTTCGCCTCCTCAACAGAGGCCCCGTCAAACACGATCTGATACATGGCCGCGCAAAACCCCGCGCGATCTGCACCAGATTTGCAATGAAACATAAAGGGCCGCTCAGCACTGCGCATCAGATCCAGCACTGCAACGATATTCTCGCGATTGGCCGCCGTGCGCGCCCAAAGCTTGGTGTTATGCAGCTTTAACCCCAAGATCCGGCAACTTTCCTTTTCAAACAGGTAATGTGCGCGCGGGTCTGTGCCGCGCAGGTTGATCACCGATTTGATTCCCAAATCACGGTAGCGCATAAATCGCTTGTGGGTCGGCTGATTGGATCGCCAAACCCCTGCGGACACGGGATAAAAGTTCGTCCAAGGCACACGCAGAAAGGCGTGATCAAACATATTGTAGTGCCACTTGGCCTTGCGCCGCTCTTCGGGATCAGTAATGTCCTTGCCAAAGGAATACCGCCATTTGCGTTCCCAATCGCTAAATTTTTTCCCGAGGGTCTTAAACATCAAGCTATCCTGCCAAAAAGGGGCGTGGGGCGGATGTAGACCCTAGGCTGGCGTGGTGCAAGTCTGCGCCCTGTTGACGCGCCGCGCGGCTCGGCTAATGTCTGCCTAAATGCAACTGGAGTTCGCATCATGTCCCTTGCAAATGGCCGTACCTATCTTGCTATTCCTGGCCCCTCTGTGGTGCCTGATGCGGTTCTGCGCGCTATGAACCGAGCGTCGCCCAATATTTATGAGGGTGAATTGATCGAAATAATGCCGGGTCTTACGGCGGATCTGCGCCGTGTTGCGCGCACTGAACATCACGTGGCGATCTACATGGGCAATGGCCACGCCGCGTGGGAGGCCGCGCTAAGCAATGTGATTAGCGAAGGCGATCTGGTACTCGTGCCCTCAACAGGGCGCTTTTGTGAAGGCTGGGGCGAGATGGCTGAAGCATTGGGCGCATCGGTAGAACTGCTTGATTTCGGGATGAAATCTCCGATGGACGCCGGTGCGATCGAAGCACGCCTTCGCGCAGATACGGAACATAAGATCAAGGCAGTGCTCGCTGTACATGTGGACACCTCGACTTCGATCAAAAGCGATGTAGAGGCGGTGCGCGCCGCGCTTGACGCCGCTGGTCATCCGGCCCTTTTGATGGCCGATTGCATTGCCTCGCTGGGCTGTGATCGCTTTGAGATGGACGCCTGGGGCGTTGATGTGATGGTCACAGCCAGTCAAAAAGGGCTGATGCTGACACCCGGCTTGGGCATGGTCTTCTTCAACGATCGTGCCGCAGAAGTACGTGCCACGATGACCCGTGTCAGCCGTTATTGGGATTGGACCCCGCGTGCGCATCCCGAACATTTTTTCCAGTATTTCGGCGGCACTGCGCCGACGCATCACCTTTATGGTCTGCGCGTCTCACTCGACATGATGATGGCAGAGGGGATGGAAGCGATTTGGACCCGCCATGAAAAGCTCGCAAGCGCAATCTGGGCCGCCTGCGAGGCATGGGGGCAGGGCGGTCCTTTGAGTTTGAACGTGGAGAAACGCGCGCATCGATCTTGTGCGGTGACCGCTTTGCGCCTTGGCGGCCCAGATGGCACGCGCTTGCGCCGTTGGAGCGAACATCAGGCTGGCGTCACCCTTGGCATTGGTTTGGGCATGTCCGAGCCAAATGATCCCAAAGGCGATGGCTTTTTGCGCATTGGTCATATGGGGCATGTAAATGCGCATATGGTGCTGGGCACGCTCGCCTCTATTCAGGCGGGCTTTGATGCGCTTGATCTGCCTTATGGGGCCGGTGCTTTGGACACGGCAGCTAAATCGTTGGCGTCTTAGTGGCGCAAACGCGCGAGACGTCGATCCAGTAGTTTGATTGAAAAATGCACCGCACCGCTTAGTAAAAGTGCCGCGACAAAGCCTTTCCATGCCTGAATCACAACCATGATCCACATCAGATTAACCAGTGCCATGATCAAGCACATGCTTGTGTAGTCTTCGACGCGGCCCTGCCTTTGATCTCTCATCTTGCCCTCTTCACTCAGTCACTGTCAGAGTAGCAAAGCAGACCTAAATGTCAGGTAAATTTTTCGCGGGTTATGCGTTCTGCGCCGCACTCAGCGCTTTTGGCAGCGCAGTCGAAACTAAATCCACCTCCGCATCAGGGCCGCAACTGATACGAATGCAACGATCCTGCGGGGCTACAAAGGGCATACGAACGAACACGCCTTGCTCAATCAGGCTCGCCAGCACAGCGCGCGCGAAATCGCCGTCCTTACCGCAATCGACAGCGACAAAATTTGTGGCAGAGGGCAGCACGCTCAGACCATTCTCTTCAGCAATCGCAGCAATACGCTCTTTGGATGCCTCAACCTGCTGTTGAATATCTCGCAGCCCTGCTTGATCGCGCAGCGCTGCGAGAGCGGCAAACTGCGCCAAACGGTTCATCCCGAAATGGTTGCGGATTTTCTCAAACGCACGGATCAATTCAGGCGCGCCCATCGCATAGCCCACACGCATACCCGCCAGCCCATACCCCTTTGAAAACGTGCGCATACGAATGACGCCGGGATGATCTATAGGCAGAGTCGGCACAGCGCTTTGCGGGGCAAGGTCGATATAGGCCTCGTCCAGAACCAACAGGCAGCCCTCTGGCAGGTTATCGGCCATATCCTCGATCACAGACCCTTCGTGCCACGTACCCATGGGATTGTCTGGGTTTGCAAGATAGATCAGCTTTGCACCACTCTCACGCGCTTTCGCAAGCAACGCATCGGGGTTCTCATAGTCCCCTTTGTAGGGCACCTTATGCAAGGTCCCGCCGAATCCGGTGACATGATAGTTGAACGTAGGATAGGCCCCTTCAGAGGTCACAACATGATCGTCATCCGTGACCATCAAGCGCACGAGATAGCCCAAAAGACCGTCAATTCCTTCGCCCACAACGATATTTTCAAGGCCAATCCCGTGATGTACGCCGAGCGCTACACGTAAATCATGGCTTTCGGGTTCACCGTAAATCCAAGCCTGATCTGCGCTGGCTTTGATCGCTTCCAGTACGGCTGCACTAGGACCAAAGCCGTTCTCATTTGCGCCAAGTCGCGCCTCAAATTGCGCACCACGTGCGCGTTCTTGGGCTTCGGGGCCAACAAAGGGCACGGAAGCAGGCAAGGTCTGGGCGAGTGCGGTATAGCGTGGATGTGTCATAGACAAAGGCGTAAGCGGTGGCGCTAAAGGGGGCAAGGTTGAAATTGTCGCCGCGCCTGCTTAGATGAGAATCATTCGCAACTAAAGGGAGGCGCATCATGAAACTGACCCGTAGATGATTTATCGCCAGCGCGCTCGCCGCTGGCTCCGTGCGTGCACTGCCGCCAATCGTCAGCAAAGTGGGCGGACGCCGCATATTGACACTGGTTTACGACAAATCCCTCGGCATGATGCTAGCGGTTGAGAAAGTTGTGCCCTAGGTACCCGAACGTAGCGTGCCCTAACGTTCCGCTTTTCTTAGACGGGCTATCGCGGCTAGCGTGAGCCACAGAAACAGGAGCTCGCCCATGCCACGCGTCACCACAACCATCCAAAACCACATTGCACATGTCGAGCTGACCCGCTCCGACAAAATGAACGCGGTGGATCCGGCCATGCTCGCGGCCATTATCGAAGCGGGCGAAGCCCTGCGCGACAATACAGATGTGCGTGCGGTGGTGCTTTCAGGGCAGGGCGATGCCTTCTGCGCTGGGCTCGACGTGGCAAGCTTTGCGGCACTTGCGGGTGGTGATCCTATGGACATCATGATGCCGCGCACGCATGGCCCCTCTAACGATTACCAACATGTGAGCATGATCTGGCGGCAGTTGGATGTCCCCGTAATCGCTGTGCTCCAAGGCGTGTGCTTTGGTGCGGGCCTGCAAATCGCGTCTGGTGCGGATATCCGCATTGCGGCGCCAAATACGCGCATGTCGATCCTTGAAATGAAATGGGGCCTTGTGCCGGATATGGGTGGCATGGTGCTTTGGCCCGCCTTGATGCGCGCGGATGTGTTGCGCCGCTTGACCTACACGGGCGAAGAATTCACAGGCGAGGCGGCAGAAGGCTACGGGCTGGTCACCGAGGTCAACGACACACCTTTAGAGCGCGCTTTAGAGCTGGCCAAGCTCATCGCCAGCAAAAGCCCGTCCGCGGTGCGTGCGGGCAAAGCTTTGGTCACTTACGCGCTGGAAAACGCGTCCGAAGCTGTCCTCTTGGAAGAATCCCGCGCGCAAGCTTCATTGATCGGCAAGCCCGATCAAATGGAGGCGGTGATGGCCAACGTTCAGAAACGCCCACCCAATTTCGGGTGAACGATTTTTCTAAAAAAATCAGCGACCTCTAACCAATTTCGGCCAAACGATCGAAGGCATCTTTCAACTTTGCCTCTTCCGCTTCGCGCAAGCTCAGGTTCTTGCGGGTTTCTTCCAATACCTCCGTAGGCGCGCTTTCAGCGAACTTGGGATTGTTCAGACGCCCGCGCAGACCGCCCAATTCTTTAGCTAATTTATCCAGCGTCTTCTCCAAACGCGCCTTTTCAGCCGCCACATCAATCACGCCTTCCAGAGGCAATCCAAACGTGCCGCCCGATGCCGCAAGCGCAACCGTACCCTTAGGCAGATCCTCCACATGCGCGATGCTCTCAATCCGCGCAAACCGCATGATCAAAGCTTCATTCTGCTCCCAAGCAGACTTGGCCGCATCGTCCATGCCCTTAACAACCAAGGGAATGAACGCACCAGCAGGCACATTCATTTGCGCGCGCGCAGAGCGGATCGCTTCGATCATCGCAACCGTCCAGCTGAGGTCCGCATCCGCTTGGCTATCGACCAGATCGGCGGCGGTATAGCTAGGCCATGGCGCGTGTACGATCATCGATGGGCGCGCTTTCTGGCCCCAGATTTCCTCGGACACGAAGGGCATGATCGGGTGCAGCATGATCAGGATTTGATCCAGCGCCCAAGCATATGTTGCCTTGGTTTCCGCTGCTTCTTCTGGCGTGCCTTCGTCCATGACGGGCTTGGTGAACTCCAGATATTGCGAGCAGAACGTGTTCCATGTGAACGCATAAAGCGCGTTGGCGGCATCGTTAAAGCGGTATGCCTCCAGTGCGTCATCCACCGTCTCGCGGGTCTTGGCGATCTCGCCTTTGATCCATTGGTTAAGCGGCAGTGTCGTTGCGGGGATCGCATCAGAATGCGCCACCTCAAACGTGCCTTTGAAATCACCATAAGTCGCGGCGTTCCAGAGTTTGGTCACGAAGTTGCGATAGCCCTCGATCCGTTTGGTGTCGAGCTTCAGCACACCACCTAAAGACGCCATCGACGCATTGGTAAAGCGCAGCGCGTCCGCGCCGTATTCGTCAATGATCTCAAGCGGATCCACCACGTTGCCCGTGGATTTGGACATCTTCTTGCCCTTCGCATCACGAACGAGGCCGTGCAGGTAGACCGTGTCGAAGGGCACTTCATCCACGACCGCGAGCTGCATCATCATCATGCGCGCGACCCAGAAGAACAGGATGTCTTGGCCTGTGATAAGCGTGGAGGTCGGGAAGTATTTGCTCAACTCCTCCGTCTGCTCAGGCCAGCCGAGCGTGCCGATAGGCCAAAGGCCAGAGGAGAACCATGTGTCGAGCACGTCAGGGTCGCGACGCAGTGCAACGCCATCACCAGCCATCGCCAGCGCTTCTGCTTCTGTTGCTGCGCAATACTGATTGTCATCGCCATCAAACCAAACCGGAACCTGATGCCCCCACCAAAGCTGACGCGAGATGCACCACGGTTCGATATTCTCTAGCCAGTGGAAATACACCTTCTTGTCACTCTCAGGCATGATCTTCGTCGCGCCAGAGCGAACGGCCTCCAAAGCAGGCTCGACAATCTTAGAGGTCTCAACGAACCACTGATCGGTCAACATCGGCTCGATCACGACCTTAGAGCGATCGCCAAAGGGCTGCATGATCGGCTTTGCCTCAACGTAGGGCTCCGTCTCCGTCACGTCGCTCTCAACGCCGTCCTCGTCCTTCACCGTGCGCGTCACGTCATGCATCACAGCCAGACCTTCAGCGGAAATATCCGCAACCACCTTCTTGCGCGCCTTAAAGCGGTCCATGCCGCGATACTCATCCGGCACAAGGTTCATCGCAGCGATCATCGCCTCGTCAAACTCTTGTTCACCATTGGCGATTCGATGCGCAATCGCCGCTTCCTCAGCATAGGGTTTGCCATCCGAGCGCATCGCAGCGCGCGTATCCATAAGGTTATACATCGGAATGCCGCCACGCTTGGCGACTTGGTAGTCGTTGAAATCATGCGCACCAGTGATCTTCACCGCGCCAGATCCAAAGTCCTTATCAGGGTATTCATCCGTGATGATCGGGATCAAACGACGCAATTCTTTTGGACCAACTGGAATCTCGCAAAGCATCCCAACAATCGACGTGTACCGCTCATCGGACGGATGCACGGCAACCGCGCCATCGCCAAGCATCGTCTCAGGGCGCGTGGTCGCGATGGAGATATAGTCGCGCTCTTCCTCAAGTGTGACGTTGCCGTCTTCGTCCTTCTCAACGTAGGTATAGGTTGCACCACGCGCGAGTGGGTATTTGAAGTGCCACATGTGGCCCGCCACTTCGATATTCTCGACCTCAAGATCGGAAATCGCTGTCTCAAAATGCGGATCCCAGTTCACCAAACGCTTGCCGCGATAGATAAGACCTTTGTTGTACATCTCAACAAAGACCTTGATCACCGCATCATGGAAATTACCGCCCGCCACGTCCGCAGGTGCTTTCGGCGCACCAGACATGGTGAAAGCTTCACGGTCCCAATCGCAAGACGCGCCAAGGCGCTTAAGCTGGTTGATGATCGTGCCGCCAGACTCACCTTTCCACTCCCAAACTTTCTCAAGGAACGCATCGCGGCCCATTTCAACGCGCGTTGGTTGCTGGGTCTCGGCCAGTTTACGCTCAACCACCATCTGCGTGGCGATGCCTGCGTGATCCGTTCCGGGCTGCCAAAGGGTGTCGAACCCCTGCATCCGCTTCCAGCGGATCAAGATATCCTGCAAGGTGTTGTTGAAGGCGTGGCCGATGTGCAGAACGCCCGTGACATTGGGCGGTGGGATCATGATGCAGAAGGTCGACGCTTCCGGCTTGGCATTCGCGCCCGCTTTGAAACATCCGGCTTTTTCCCAAGCCTCATAGAGGCGGGTCTCTGCGCTCTGCGCGTCGAAATTCTTTTCCATTGCCATGGGTTTGGCGTCCTTCAAATCGAATGAGGTGTTGATAGGGGTGATAAACAAAGCGCGCGCAAAGGAAAAGCCAATCTGGACATCTGACGCGCGTGGCTTAGGGTTATCGCTCACAGCGGCGCGCAACGCAGGGAGCACATCATGGAAAAATTCGGGAAAAGTCAGTCGGTCAAACGCACGGAAGATATCCGCTTTCTCACGGGTGAAGGGCGTTATGTAGATGATATCACGCCAGAAAACGCGCTGTTTGGAGTGGTCTACCGCGCCCCAATCGCACATGCTGACATTACCGCGCTGAACGTCGATGACGCGCGCGAAGCTGATGGCGTACACATGGTTCTCACCGCCAAGGAACTTGAAGATATGGGCGTCAGCCTGCCCATGGCAGCCAGCCTTTTGAAAAAGCGCGATGGCAGTCGTGGGGATCGCACTGTGAGACCACTGTTAGCACAGGGACGTGTGCGTTTCGTCGGCGAACCCGTCGCGATGGTCTTTGCAGAGACCCTACAGCAAGCGAAAGACGCGGCTGAATTGATCGAATTCGACTATGACGAGCTGCCCGTGCATATGGACCTCGCAGCTGGGGGGGCACCTGTGCACGATATCGCCCCAAACAATATCGCGTTCGATTGGGCGCTGGGCCACGAGGATGCGTTTGAAGCGTCCTTCAAAGCTGCCGCGCATAAGATTGATGTGGAGATCGAGGACAACCGGATCATCGTCAACTCGATGGAGCCGCGTGGTTGCTATGCAGAGATCTCTGAGGGCCGTGTGCATGTGGCGCTCAACGGGCAGGGGGTGTGGGCACCGAAAGACCAGATCGCCACGCATCTGGGGATGGCGCCTGAGGATATCCGCGTGACCAACCCCGACACGGGCGGCGGCTTTGGTATGAAAGCGATGATGTATCCCGAATACGCCATTTGCGCCGCCGCTGCGCGCACGTCGGGGCGGCCCGTGCGCTGGATGTCGGAACGCACGGAAGCCATGCTCAGCGACAATGCGGGGCGCGATCTCACTAGCCGTGTGCAAATGGGCTTTGATGTGGATCACAAGCTGGTCGCCTACAAAGTCCATTCCATCGCCAACATGGGCGCATATAATTCACAGTTCGCGCAACCCATTCAGACAGAACTCTTCTCCAAGGTCCTCACGGGGTGTTATGACGTACAAGCAGTGTTCCTTCATGTGGAGGGCGTTTACACAAACACAACTCAAGTGGACGCATATCGCGGCGCCGGCCGTCCCGAAGCGATCTACGTGCTGGAACGCGCAATGGATTACGCCGCGCGCACGATTGGCGCGGATCCGTGGGAGCTACGTCGCCGCAATTTTATCGCACCCGATGCTTTCCCTTATGCGACGGCAGGACAAGTCACCTATGACGTCGGCGATTTCGGCCGCGTTTTGGGCGTTGCGCAAAGTAAATGCGACCTGACAGGCTTTGCAGATCGGCGCAACAAGAGCCAATCCGCAGGTAAATTGCGTGGCATGGGGCTTTGTTACTATATCGAAAGCATTTTGGGCGACCCTTCAGAAATATCAAAAGTGGTGTTCTTCGAGGAAGGGGATCGTGTGCGCATTTATGTCGGCACCCAAAGCAACGGGCAGGGCCATGAAACGGTTTATGCGCAGTTCTTGTCGGATCAAACGGGCATTGCGGCGGATAAGATTGACGTCATTCAAGGCGACAGTGACCTTATCGCGACGGGGGGTGGCACGGGTGGATCACGTTCAGTCACAGTGCAAAATACCGCAACCCTTGCGACGGTTGAAAAGATGATCGCCCAATTTACACCATTCTTATCTGAGAAGATGGGCGTGAGCGAAGAGAGCATCATGTTTGATGATGAGGCCTTCAGAGCAGATGGCTCCAATGAGAGCTACACGATGCTAGAGGTTGCAGAATTGGCGCGCGCGGACAGGCGCGAGGATCTGTTGAACGTCGAGGCCCGCATCACGCTTGATGCTCGCTCTTTTCCCAATGGTGCCCATATCGCGGAGGTAGAGATCGATCCCGAAACCGGCGTAACCCAAGTGGATCGCTACACAGTCGTCGATGATTTTGGAAATCTTATCAACCCTATGCTGGTCGCAGGCCAAGTGCATGGCGGCATCATTCAAGGCCTAGGGCAAGCGCTGACAGAACGGGTTGTCTATGACGAAGAGGGCCAGCTCCTCACGGCAAGTTTTATGGACTACGCAATGCCGCGCGCAGATGATAGCCCAATGATTTCTTTCTCTACAGAAGCGGTGCCAACAGCCACTAATCCGATGGGCATGAAGGGCTGCGGTGAAGCGGGAACAGTCGGCGCTTTGGCGGCGATCGCCAACGCGGTTCAAGATGCGGTCGCACCACTCGGTATCGAAAAAGTTGATATGCCCTTTACCCCACATCGCATGTGGCAGATGATTTCAAAGGCAAACAAGGCGGGCTCTCTTGCGGCTGAGTAAACGCATATCCCTCTGGCTCAGCGGTGCTTTGCGCCGTCGCCGTCAAAGCCCGCGCACCGCAGCGCGCGCGGCCTAAACCCATGTGGTGATCCTTGATGGTACCATGTCTTCTTTGGATGACGGGTACGAAACCAACACGGGGCGCACCCATAAGCTGCTCTGCGAAGCCGACCCTGACATGTCGCTTTATTATGCAGCGCGCGTGCAATGGCGCGGGTTGCGCTCTGCGCCGGATGTGATGATGGGTCGCGGGATCAATCGCCAAATTCGCCGCGCTTACGGGTTTCTCGCCTCACGTTATCGCCCAGGAGATCACATTTTTCTACTTGGCTACTCGCGTGGTGCCTTTGCTGTGCGCTCGCTCGCGGGTGTGATTGATCGTGTAGGTTTGCTCACTGCTGCGCATTCAGAAGAAAGACATATACGCACAATTTATCGCATCTACGAAAGCGGTGAAGGACGCGCCGATCACGAACATTTTGTGGCAGAGCATTGCCATGACAGCGCCCCGATCGAAATGGTGGGTGTCTGGGATACGGTCAAAGCGCTGGGCAATGGCCTGCCTGTGTTCTGGCGGTGGAGTGCGCCTAAACATGTGTTTCACAACCACGATCTGGGTCGCTCTATCCAACACGGGTTTTACGCACTCGCGCGCGATGAAACACGCAACAGTTACACCCCTGTTTTGTGGCCTTGCCCCGAAGATTGGCAAGGCCGCATCGAACAAGTCTGGTTTCTGGGCACCCATGGCGATGTGGGCGGCCAGCTTGGCGGTTTTGAAGCGGCACGCCCGCTCGCCAATATTCCGCTGGTCTGGATGTTAGAACGTATGGAAAGCTGTGGTTTAGTTTTTCCAGAAGACTGGCGCGCGCGTTTCACGCAGAATCCAAGGGTGGCGTCGGTCAGGACATGGCGCGGGTTTGGCAAGCTGTTCTTATTTCGCAAACGCCGCCGCATCGACAACGACATTTGCGAACGCATACATCATTCCGTCTACGCGCGTGAGCAGCGCGATCCGCCAACGCTAAGCGGTGGTCTAACCGCGCGTCTCACACAACGTTGGCGCGGTGCGAGTAGCGCTTAATCAAGCGTTGTTTGGCTTCATAATGATGCAAGTGGTTGTTCCCAAAGCATAAAGCTTATTATCCGAAACCCCGCGAATTTCACCATGGGCAATCCCGGTCGAGCGGCCCGTGTGATCCGTGACGCCAATTGCATCAACCTCTG
>Ga0206130_10001561_pt1 | contig 33103 bp, 39 predicted proteins | sample Helgoland_Spring_9_FD_148637 | JGI IMG/M metagenome (GOLD analysis project Ga0206130, IMG submission 148637) | Pelagic subsurface seawater microbial communities from Kabeltonne, Helgoland, North Sea - Helgoland_Spring_Bloom_20160512_1 | ecosystem: Environmental > Aquatic > Marine > Epipelagic ...
GTTTTCTTTGTAGACTTGGCCTTGGTTGCTTTTTTTGCTTTAGGAGCTTCTGCTTCAGTCTTTTCAGCTTTAGGAGCTTCTGCTTCAGTCTTTTCAGCTTTAGAAGCTTTTGCTTCAGTCTTTTCAGTCTTTTCAGCTTTAGGAGCTTCTGCTTCAGTCTTTTCAGCTTTAGGAGCTTCTACTGTTTTTTCAGCCTTGGGAGCTTCTGCTTCAGTCTTTTCAGCCTTAGGAGCTTCTGCTTCAGCCTTTTCAGCATCTTTGGTATCTTTTTCTGCCTTTCTTTGAGCTAAACCTTCAGCAATACCGTTAGTTACATTAGTGAGAATTTTTTCGATCGACTTAGAAGCATCGTCATTAGCTGGGATCACATAATCCACTTGTCTAGGATCTGAATTAGTGTCAACCATTGCAAAAATTGGAATGTTTAATTTTTGAGCCTCTTTTATTGCTATGTGCTCCCGCTTGATATCTATAACGAATAGTGCAGCTGGAAGGCGAGTCATTTCTGATATTGAACCTAAATTCTTTTCAAGTTTTGCTCTCAAACGGTCAACCTGAAGACGCTCTTTCTTAGATAGTGTTAAAAAAGTACCGTCTTTTTTCATCCTGTCGATAGAAGCCATTTTCTTAACAGCTTTACGGATAGTAACAAAGTTGGTTAGCATTCCACCAGGCCAGCGCTCAGTAATATAAGGCATATTCACATTGCCAGCCTTTTCTGAAACGATGTCTTTTGCTTGTTTTTTGGTAGCAACAAAAAGAATTTTGCGGCCTGATGCAGCTATTTTTGATAGAGCTTCAGAGGCCTCTTCAAGTTTTGCTGCAGTTTTGTAGAGGTTTATGATGTGAATACCATTTCTCTCCATGTAAATGTATGGGGCCATGTTAGGATCCCATTTCCTTGTAAGGTGTCCAAAGTGAACACCACTGTCTAATAATTCTTTTACTTCTACTAATGCCATTTTGTAATAGTTTACGTTCTGTTTAATTAGCAATGCTTAGCTTGACTTTGTGGCTTAATGCATTTAGATGCTAAACTAAGTCTTAGTGGCTGGCCCACTATAGACAACAATAACTGGTTTAAAAATAATATATTAACGTTTAGAGAACTGGAATTTCTTTCGGGCCTTTTTCTGACCAAATTTCTTACGTTCAACCATTCTTGGGTCTCTAGTTAATAAGCCTTCTGGTTTCAGAATCCCTCTGTTGTCTTCATCTAATTCGCACATTGCACGAGATAAAGCTAAACGAACAGCTTCTGCTTGACCTGTAACACCTCCTCCAAATACATTAACTTTTACATCAAAGTTGTCTTCATTGTTAGTCAGTGCTAACGGCTGATTTACTTTGTATTGTAAAGTTGCTGTTGGAAAATAAGTGTTAATATCCTTTTTGTTCACGGTGATATTTCCTTTTCCCTTAGAAACGTAAACTCGTGCTACAGCCGTTTTTCTACGGCCAATTTTGTGAATAACTTCCATTAATTAACTTCGTTTAAATTGATTGATTTTGGCTTCTGCGCTTCATGAGAATGCTCAGTTCCAACAACAACGTTTAGATTACGGAATAAAGCAGCTCCTAATTTGTTTTTAGGGAGCATCCCTTTTACTGATTTTTCGACTAACCTAGCAGGATCTTTTGAAAATAATTCTGTAGCAGTTAGTGATCTTTGACCTCCTGGATAGCCAGTGTGACGTATGTAAGATTTCTCACTCCATTTGTTTCCAGATAGATTAATTTTTTCTGAGTTTATAACAATAACATTATCTCCACAATCTACGTGAGGGGTAAAATTAGTTTTGTGCTTACCTCTTAATAGTATTGCAACTTTAGAAGCTAAACGACCTAGCGTTTGTCCTTCTGCATCAACCAAAACCCATTCTTTTTGAACAGTAGCTTTGTTAGCTGATATTGTTTTATAGCTTAATGTATCCACACTTGTTATTTTTTGTATTAAACATTTCTCCTTAAAAAAGAGTTTGCAAATCTACAATTATAAATTGTTATTAACAAAATCTATTATGTGTTTTCTTTTCTACTAATTTGATTATTTATCACACCCTAATTCCAGATTAGATTTTGTAAGACATTATTTTTGGCAAGGAAGTTTAACAAATAATTTAATAGAATATAATACAATATTGTTTTTTTTTGTGGTATCAAGTAGCCATTTCATAGCATTTTGATTCACAATTATCCAAATTTCATGAAGTTTCTTTTTTATATGTTAACCTCTATCTTTTTTAGCTTTCAACTTGAGGCTCAAAGACAGTCTTTTCTTGCCCCTAAGATCTATTATACCTCTGATATTATGGCAGAAAACCCACCTGTTATTGACGGGGTTTTAAATGACTCTGCTTGGAAATCTGTTGATTGGGGTACAGATTTTATTGAAGTTAATCCAGATGAAAACACTGATCCATCTGTTCAAACCAAATTTAAGGTTTTGTATGATCAAAAATATTTATATGTAGCCTTAAAGGCATTTGATCCTCAACCATCGACTATCACTAGTCGGCTTTCTAGGAGAGATGGGTTTGCAGGCGATAGAATTAATGTATTAATTGACAGTTATCATGATCTTCGAACAGCCTTTTTGTTCACTGTAACAGCCGCTGGTGTTCGTGGCGATGAGATTATAACCGACAACGGACAAAGCTTTGATGATAGTTGGAATCCTATTTGGAGTACTAAAGCACTTATTGATGCCGATGGATGGTCTGCAGAAATGAAGATTCCACTAAGTCAATTTCGTTTTAATAGCGATTCAGATCAGGTTTGGGGTTTGAATATCATTCGCAATTATTTTGCAGAAAACGAATTATCAGCATGGGACAGGATTCCTGTAGGCTCTGCTGGTTGGGTCAGCGAGGCTGGTGAACTTCATGGTTTACAAAACATAAAACCCCAAAAACAGATTGAAATTCAGCCTTTTACGGTAATTAAGTTAAGTGAATATGAAGCTGAAACAGGAAACCCGTATTTGGATGGTAAAGATTACAGTTTAAATGCTGGTTTGGACGCAAAATTTGGAATTACAAATGATTTAACTCTTGACGTTACTATTAACCCAGACTTTGGACAGGTCGAAGCAGATCCCGCTGTAATAGCATTGGATGGTTTTGAAGTTTTTAATAGAGAACAGCGCCCTTTTTTTGTAGAAAACAAAAATATTTTTAATTATCAATTTTCAGGAAATCGGAACAATTTATTTTTTTCAAGACGTATAGGCAGAAGTCCACAACTTTTCCCTAATACTTCAGGCGAAACGTATGTAGATCAACCTAAAAACACTACCATTTTAGGTGCTGCAAAATTCAGTGGAAAAACTAAGAACGGATGGTCTATTGGAATTTTAGAAAGTATGACTTCTAAAGAATTTTCAACTGTTAATAACAATGGAGTTATTTCTAAACAACTAGCCGAGCCCTTTACAAATTATTTTGTTGGTAGAATACAAAAAGATTTTAATAACAAAAACACTTTTTTAGGCAGTATGTTTACTTCCACAAACCGCTCTTTGAATGATGATGCATCGGAACTAAGAAAATCAGCATATTCGGGGGGTATTGATTTTAAACACCAATGGAAAAACAGGTCCTATTATATTGATGCTAACATGGTAGTTAGCCATGTTAAAGGTAGTAAGGAATCGATTAAGCTTACTCAAGAAAACTTAACACACTTGTTCAACAGAGTAGACGCTAGTCATTTAAATCTAGATCCAAATAGAACTTCTCTTACAGGGACTGGAGGACGCTTTGATTTTGGAAAGGTAGGAGGCAAGTATTGGAATTATAATGCAGGATTTAAATGGGTATCTCCAGAGCTTGAGTTAAACGATATAGGCTTTTTAAGGAATTCTGATGACATAACTCAATTTGTCAATTTAGAATACAGGATAATAAAGCCTGTAATGGTCTTTAGAGATTTTAGTATTCAGATAGGGCAATTTTCTAAACATGATTTTGGAGGAAACCATAACAGGTCGCAGTATGATTTGAATACAGATATTCGTTTTATAAACAATTGGACACTTGACTTGGGAGGTGGCTACAGACCTGTAAATTATTTCAATTCTACATTAAGAGGGGGTCCAAGGTGGCGTATTTCAAAAACAGGTTGGCAATATTTTTTTATTGGGTCTGATAGTAGAAAAGAATTCTACTTTAGAACCGGGGCTATTATTTCCCAGTGGAAAGAAAATGAATCCTCTCTTTTTAAAATTGAAGCTGAATTAAATTATCAACCCTCAAATGCACTTAATATTTCAATAGCTCCGGAGTTTAGCTCACGACCTAATAAAACTCAATATATCACTCAAGTTTCTTACAACGATGAGACTCGTTACGTTTTGGGAACGATTGACAATCAAACTTTTCAAGCGTCTTTGAGAGTAAATTACACGTTAAATCCCAATCTATCAATTCAGTACTACGGACAACCATTTGTTTCGCGCGGCGTTTATAAAGATATTAAATATGTTACCAATCCAACTGCAACAAGTCTAAATGATCGTTTTCAGCTTTACTCTAATGATCAACTTAGTCTAAGCCAAGGAGTTTATAATATTGATGAAAACTCTGATGGATTAAATGATTACAGTTTTAATAACCCTAATTTCTCACAGGTTCAGTTTAATTCAAATTTAGTTCTCCGCTGGGAGTATATTCCTGGTTCTGAATTGTTTTTAGTTTGGTCTCAAGGGGTTAACAGTGGAATATCGCCTTCCAATGGATTATTTGAAGATCTTGGAACAGGTATTTTAAATCAGCGTCCACAAAATATCTTCTTACTGAAAGCCACATATCGCTTTGTTCTCTAAACTTTATGTTTTGTATCAATACAGGTTGTTTAATTCGTTAAATTACATTGTAAAAATATATTTTAGAAGTATCTTTGCCCCTTAAATGTGAAGAAATTTCCACTTTATGTCAAATAATACTTACATATTGACTAACTCAACATCATTCCTTAGTAACTTTAAGGCAGTGACCAAAATGGGTTTATCTCTAAGTGTTGTGTTTTCATCCATAGCAGGGTATTTATTGGCAGCAGAGAGTATTCACCTTTTTACTTTGTTTCTTTTAGCTATTGGAGGATACTTTATGGTAGGTGCTTCTAACGTTTTTAATCAAATCATAGAGCGGGACTTAGATGCCTTGATGGATCGAACCAAAAACAGACCTATTCCAACAGGTAGAATGAGTGTTAGTTATGCTTTTGTTTTAGCTGTCATATTGACTATAACAGGCCTTATTATTTTATATACCATTAACGAAAGAACAGCCATGTTTGGCGCAATATCCATATGTCTTTACACTAGCGCTTACACACCTTTAAAAACTAAAACACCACTTTCTGTTTTTGTTGGGGCTATTCCTGGAGCTATTCCTTTTATGCTAGGTTGGGTAGCAGCTACTGGTAAATTTGGCATTGAACCCGGTGTTTTATTTATGCTTCAGTTTTTTTGGCAATTCCCACATTTTTGGGCCATAGGTTGGTTTTTGCATAAAGATTATCAAAAAGCTGGATTCAATATGTTGCCCACAGGCAAAAGAGACAAAGGCACTGCTCTACAGTCAATAATTTATACAGCCTGGACTGTACTAATCTCGCTAGTTCCTGTGTTTGGTTTCACAGGATCTCTAAGGCTTTCTATTCTGGCGGCAATATTAGTTTTTGTCTGCGGATTACTGTTTTTGTACTATGGGCTTCAGCTATTCAAATATCAGACAGAGAAAGCAGCACGGCAGCTGATGCTTGCAAGTGTTGTTTATATAACCTCTATTCAAATTATATATGTTTTAGATAAATTTATTAGACTATGGATTTAACACAAGGGACTTTAAAAGATAAACAAGAGCGTGCTAAAAAAATGATGCTATGGTTTGGAATCATTTCTTTAGTAATGTCTTTTGCAGGACTTACAAGTGCTTTTATAGTTAGCAGTTCACGTGAAGATTGGTTAGTGAACTTCACGTTGCCAAGCGCTTTTACTTACAGCACTTTAATAATTGTGTTAAGTAGTGTTTTACTGTTTTTTGCAAAGCAGAGTTTTAAAAATAATAAATCAGTAATTACATCTTTACTTTTAATCGGTGCGTCTGTGCTTGGGATTGTATTTATCTATTCACAAATACAAGGGTTTAATCAAATAATTAAATCAGGGTATAATTTCACAGGACCAACAAGTAACATTACAATTTCCTACATCTACGTTATAGCTGTAGTCCATATCCTGCATGTTTTGGCAGGAATTATATGTCTATTTGTGGTCACTATTAATCAATTAAATAATAAATATTCAAAAGAAAACAGACTCGGGTTTGATCTTGCCTCTAATTTTTGGCATTTTGTCGATATTTTATGGGTATACCTCTTTTTCTTTTTATATTTCTTTAACTAAATAAAATGCTTATTTTTGCACAACTCAAAAAAATAAATTACCCTTATGGATTCTACAATAGTTAGCACCGGAACAGAAGGAAAAACTTGGGGCGGAGGCAACCAGCCACTTAAATCAAGTTATGGTAAAATGATGATGTGGTTTTTCATTGTTTCCGATGCATTAACCTTTTCAGGCTTTTTAGCAGCCTATGGATTTTCTAGATTTAAGTTTATTGACTATTGGCCTATAGCAGATGAGGTCTTTACACACGTTCCATTTTTGCACGGACAAGAGCTACCAATGATTTACGTTGCTTTTATGACTTTTGTTTTAATAATGTCGTCTGTAACTATGGTTTTAGCTGTAGATGCAGGCCACGAAATGAAGAAAAACAAGGTAATTTGGTATATGTTTTTCACAATTATTGGAGGAGCTATTTTTGTTGGATCCCAAGCCTGGGAATGGGCAACTTTTATAAAAGGAGATTACGGAGCTATTCAAACTAACGGTGGAAACATTTTGCAGTTTGGAGAGTACAAGACAGTTGACGGTGATCTTATCTTTAAAAGAGTTGCGGTTGAAGAATTTACAACAGCCTCAGAAACTGAGCGTGTTCAACACGAAAATAAAAATGGACTTTGGTTTGTTGGAGAAAGTGCCTTACCAGTATTTTCTGTAGATGACGTATACCATGGATTAGAGTCACATCCTTCTATATTAGTTCGTACGCAAACAATTAATGAGGATGGTGAAAAAACAGTTCTTTCTAGGGAGGCATCTTTGTCACAGGTTAAAGATAATGGGAAACGCTATGTCAAAGGAGCCAACCTTGAGGTCAATGAGTACGGAGCACCATTATTTGCGGACTTCTTTTTCTTTATAACTGGGTTTCATGGGTTTCACGTTTTGTCAGGTGTGGTGATTAATATTATTATTTTCTTTAATGTTATCATTGGAACTTATGAACGTCGAAAAAACTACGAAATGGTTGAAAAAGTAGGTTTATACTGGCACTTTGTAGATTTAGTTTGGGTATTTGTATTTACATTCTTTTACCTAGTTTAATTATATATAATTTTTTAAAATGGCAAATCACGCACATAAATTAGAAATTTTTAGAGGTTTAATTAAGTTTAAGTCGAACACACAAAAGATTTGGGGAGTTCTATTATTACTATCTATTATTACAGCAGTAGAAGTTGTTTTAGGGATCTACAAACCCATATCCTTAATGACTCCTTCAATGACTCCTTTTGAAGGTGGATTTGGAGCATTGTTGTGTAACATAATATTTTCAGGTTTTATTTATATGAAGAGTTTAAATTTACTATTTATTGTTCTTACAATTGTAAAAGCTTATTATATTGCGTGGGATTTCATGCACTTACGTGATGAGACTAAAGCACTTCGAAGATTAGTGGTTTGGACTACAATTTTCCTAATTTCTTATCTTATATTTATTTTATTACAAGAGGCAGGCTACATTGAATCTGTTTACACAAATGGATTTATCAAACGTGACTTTTAAAAAATAGATAAATATTAACATACAAAGGCGGCTTATTTAGGCCGTCTTTTTTTATTTTTGTTCTATGAATATTATCAAATACAAAAAAGCATTTGTTCTAATAGTTCTGTTTTTTTTACCGGTACTATTTTTATTGTTTTTATACCCATCGAAACATAATTACAATACCTTAGATATTATAAAAAAAAACATTCCAGAGCTCACTAGCATATTAGATAAAGATGATCAAAACTTACAGCTTGAAAATCATCTCACAGTATTAGGGTTTTTAGGTGAGATGCCAATGGAAGATGCTATTTTAGCACTCAATCTAAAAGAATTAGTTTATGATAAGTTTAGAGGGTTTAAACGTTTTCAAGTAATTATTTTAGTTCCAGAATCTGCTAAAAATCAAGTATTGTTATTAGAAAAAGAGTTAAATCAATACGAGTATTTGAGCTACTGGAAATTTGGTTTTGGATCTTACAAGGACATACTTTCAATTTTTCAGGAACTTAATACAGATACTGCATTAGACTCAACTTTGAGGACCTCAAATGTTTTTTTAATTGATAAGGAACGCAACCAGCGAGGACGATTTGATGACCGTGATAAAAGCGAATTAAAAAAGAATACACCTACCTACGGACTTAGCTCTTATAACTGTTTAGACGTTTCTGTTTTAAAAAATAAAATGAGTGAAGACGTACGAATTCTCTTTACAGAGTATCGCCAAAAAAGAAAAGGTAATTTTAATTCTACAAGCCGTAGAGCAGATGATTTAAGAGGAAATGAAAAAAACTAGTTATTCATATGTCGGGGTTTCATTTATCATTTTAATTTTTGGGATTATCGTAATTCCAAAAATAGTTGATCGAGTAAAGAACAACGATGTGACTCGCTCAGAGAGTAGAAGTCAAGATGTTCAAATATCAATTAAGGACCAGACAGAACTATCATATCTTTTAATAAATGGAGAAGCAAAGAAAGTAATGCCATTTAGTTTTATTAACCAAAACGGAGAGATAATTTCTAATGAAGACTATATCGGCAAGGTTTACCTTGTTGAATTCTTTTTTTCTACATGTCCTACGATTTGCCCTAAAATGACTAAAAACCTAGTCGATATTCAAAATACATTTCCACAACGAAGTGATTTTGGCATAGCCTCATTTACTATTAACCCCGATTATGATACTCAAGAAGTTTTAAAATCATATGCTGTAAATTCAGGAGTAACTAATACAAATTGGAACTTCATGACTGGAAATAAGGAATCTATTTATAATTTAGCTAATACAGGGTTTAATCTTTACGCAGCTAAAGTTGACGGAGCTGATGGAGGATTTGAGCACTCTGGAAACTTTGCTCTTATTGACAAAGAAGGCTATATCCGCTCACGAGCTGATTCTTTTGGCAATCCAAAAATATATTATAGAGGAACAATTAGTCAAACCGATCAATTTAATGAAGAAGGAGAGTCTGAAGATATTTCAGCATTAAAAGAAGATATTTTAAAATTATTAGGAGATGAAAAATAAATCAAATGCCATGAAAAGTAAATACCAGTTTTGGGTAAATTTGGTATCAATAGCAGTTCCAATCGTCGTAGCACTTTTATTTAAGGTTCGACTTCCAAATGTTGAGCCTTTATCATTTTTACCTCCAATATATGCATCAGTTAACGGGTTAACAGCAGTTTTATTAATTTCTGCTCTGATAGCCATTAAAAATAATAAAAGGAAGCTACATGAAGGCTTTATGAAAATAGCGATTGCCTGCTCTTTGCTTTTTTTGGTAATGTACGTAGCCTACCACATGACCAGCGACCCTACAGAGTACAAAGGAACAGTCTCCATTTTATATTACTCTATTTTAATAAGTCACATACTATTTTCTATTGTTGTGATTCCATTGGTTTTAATTAGCTATGTTAGAGCCTATCTTGGAGACTATGAGTCTCACAAAAAAATTGTTAAGTTTGCTTATCCAGTTTGGCTATATGTAGCAGTAACTGGTGTAGTTGTCTTTCTGATGATCTCTCCTTACTACGTTTAAATTTTGAAAAAAGCTTTATTATTTTTTGTTAGTGTGATGCTGAGTTTAAACTTAGAAGCTCAGTGTGCAATGTGTAGAGCAGTATTGGAAAGTGAAGTTGGACAATCTACTGCAAAAGGCATCAATAATGGAATATTATACCTGATGGTAATCCCCTATCTTCTTATTGGAGGGCTTTCTTTTTATCTGTATCGCTATTTGAGAGAAAACAAAAAGCAAAATTAGGTTTACTACATAAAACTTCAGAAACTTTTGGGTATTGATAGTAAGCCTTATATGACCTTAACTTTATTTTATGATTCACAAGTGTAACAAAGCCCAGTTTTTTCTGTCATATTATCAAATTGAAACATTATTAAAAAGTAAATGCTAGAAATTAATCAACTTCAAAAGTCTTATGCCATTGGGGACTCAAGTCTACATGTCTTAAAGGGTATTGATCTCTCAGTACTCAAGGGTGAAATGGTTGCAATTATGGGATCATCAGGGTCTGGAAAATCAACACTCCTTAACATTATAGGGATGCTGGACGAAGCCGACAGTGGAGACTATGTATTAGATAGCGTTCCCATAAAAAATCTTACAGAAAAAAAAGCTGCAATTTACCGCAACAAGTTTTTAGGTTTTATATTTCAATCCTTTAATCTAATAAATTATAAGAATGCTCTTGAAAATGTTGCTTTACCTTTGTATTATCAGGGATTAAAGCGAAAAGAACGTCAAGAAAAAGCGCGTTTTTATCTTCAAAAAGTGGGACTTTTAGACTGGCAAACTCACTTACCAAGTGAGCTTTCTGGAGGGCAGAAACAACGCGTTGCAATTGCTCGTGCTCTGGCATCCAACCCAAAATTATTGTTAGCTGATGAGCCTACAGGAGCCTTAGACACAACAACTTCTAGCGATATAATGGCATTTTTACAGCAGCTAAATGAGGAGGGTATAACCATTTTGATTGTAACCCATGAAGAAGATATCGCTGCGATGTGTAAGCGAATAATTCGATTACGTGATGGAGTTATTATGGAAGATAAAAAAGTAACCCAAGTTAGAGCTGAATCACATGTTTGATATTGATCTTTGGCGCGAAATATTTCAAAGTATTAATAAAAACCGAACCCGAAGTTTGTTGTCAGGTTTTACGGTAACTTTCGCTATTTTACTATTCACAATTTTGTTTGGTCTTGCAAACGGACTTAATAACACTTTCAGTGAGGCATTTGTAGATGAGGCCTCAAATGCAGTCTTTATAAGAACAGGGAAGACTACTAAGGCCCATAAAGGGTTACAGGCGGGTCGAAGGATTCAACTTAAAAATCAAGATTTTAATTTTATAAGAGAAGAATTCGATGCAGAAACAGAGTATATAGCTTCAAAAGTGTTTAAAAATATAACAGCTAGTTATAAAAATAAAAAAAATAATTATTCTTTAATAGCGGTCAATCCGGACAACCAGTACGTTGAAAAATCAAAAGTTAATTCAGGACGCTACGTAAATCAACTTGATCTTGAGAACAAAACTAAAGTAGTAGTTATAGGTAAGTTAGTTGAAGAAGAAATGTTTTCTAGAGAGTCTGCTTTGGGAAAGAATATTAATTTGAGTGGAATTTCTTACAAAGTAGTTGGAGTTTTTTCTGATGATGGTGGTGACGATGAAGAACGAATTATTTATATGCCTTTGAGTACCGCTCAACAAATTTATGGAAACAATGATTATCTTGACCAAATCAACCTCACCTACAACCCGAAATTTGATTATAACCAAGCGATTGATTTTGGACTTGATTTAGAAAAGAAATTAAAAAGTCGTTTCAATATAGCACCAAATGATCAACGCGCTGTGAGAGTTTTTAACAGAGCGATGCAGAACAAAGGAATTAATCAAATGACTTCTGTTTTAGGAATTTTGATATTAGTAATTGGAATGGGGACTCTTATTGCGGGAATCGTAGGTATTAGTAATATCATGATTTTTATTGTTAAAGAACGCACCAAGGAAATTGGAATTAGGAAAGCTTTAGGGGCCTCTCCAAAATCCATTATTTCTATTATTTTGATTGAATCTATTTTGATAACTACCATTGCGGGATATATTGGGTTATTACTTGGAGCAGGAATTTTAGAATGGGCTAATACCGTTTTAAAAACCTATTTTATAACAAACCCATCAGTAAGTAAAACTCTTGTTATCTCAGCGACACTTATATTAATTGGAGCTGGTACGCTTGCAGGATACCTACCCGCTAAAAAAGCATCAAAAATAAAACCTATAGTAGCACTTAGAGACGACTAAATGATTAAATTTTTATTTGATAGGGATACATGGCAAGAGGTCTATGATAGCATGAGCAAAAATAAATTGCGCACGGGGATCACTATGGTTGGCGTTTGGTGGGGAATTTTATTACTCATTGCTCTTTTGGGAGCCGCTAAGGGAATGGAAAATTCTTTTAATAGACTTTTTGGTGACTTTGCAACCAATAGTGTTTTTATAATACCTAGTGTTACTAGTGAGCCTTTTAAGGGTTTTCAAGAAGGTAAACGGGTACAGCTAACTCTTTCTGATGCTAAAAAAATTCAAGAGAATATTGAAGGAATTGAGTTTGTAGTGCCAAAAAACCAAAACAGTGCTCAAGTTGTAAATGGATTTCTTTCTGGAAATTTTAGTATTTCAGGAGATTTACCAGTTTCAAATGAAGTTCAAAGAAAACAATTATCAAAAGGTCGCTTTATAAATCAAAATGATATAAACCTAAAGAGAAAGGTTGCTGTACTGGCAAAAGATATTTACAAACAGTTATTTGAAAAAGATGAAGATCCTATAGGAAAATATGTACAAATAAATAATATTAATTTTAAGATTATTGGCATATATGAGCCCGGAAATATCGATTTTTCAGGTGATGTTATTCACATTCCCTTCTCCAGCTTCCAGCAAATTTATAACACTGGGGATAAAATTGGGTTTTTAATGATTACAGGGAAGCCTGAATTTAACATATCACAAATAGAGCAAGATGCTAAGCTATTACTTAAAAATCTAAACAAAATAAATCCTAATGATAAACAGGCTTTTAGAAGCTTTAATTTAGGTAAGCAGTTTGCAAAAGTTACGGGCTTTTTAAAAGGAATGCAATTTCTTACATGGTTTGTTGGAATTGCAACTCTAATAGCGGGGGTGTTTGCAATTGGTAATATACTGTTAATTACCGTTAAAGAAAGAACAAAAGAAATCGGTGTAAGACGCGCCTTGGGCGCAACACCTTTTGAGATTAAACGTCAAATTGTTGTAGAGGCGGTTTTTTTAACCATGATAGCGGGTCTATTAGGAATTATATCAGGCGGATGGATTTTAATAGCAATAGACCATTTTTGGGGTCAAGGTGATGATGCAACATTAATCAACGCCTCTGTGTCAATAGCAGTGGTATTTATTGCCCTAGTGTTATTAGTTGTTTTTGGCACATTAATAGGACTCATTCCCGCATTTAAAGCCACAAGTGTTAAACCAATAGAAGCATTAAGAGAAGAATAATAAATCAAATCAAATGAAAAAAACAGTAAAAATTATTTTAGGGTCAGCCGTATTAATTGCATTAATTTACGTGCTAAAATATTTCAAAGATTCAAACGCCAAAGATGTAGTAGATTATAAAACAGAGTCTCCGTTTTATACCACTATAGACACTAAAATAGTGGCAACGGGAAAGTTAAATCCTGAAGAAGAAATTGAACTGAAACCACAAATATCTGGAATTATTGATGAAATCTTTGTTGAGGAAGGAGACTTAGTTAGAAAAGGTGATTTAATAGCTAGAATTAGAGTAGTTCCAAATGAACAGTCTATGGTAAGTGCTAAGAGCCGTATTAATTCTCTAAAGCTTACTTATAATAACTCTCAAACAGTTTTTGATAGAAATAAGATACTATTTGAAAAGGGAGTTATTTCCAGACAAGATTTTGAGAACAGTGAGCTAAACTTAAATCAATCTAAAGAGAATTATGAACAAGCCAAAGATGATTATAAAATCATCAAACAAGGTTCACTTTCAGGAGGAAGTTCAGCTAATACTACAATCGTCGCACAGATTCCAGGGACGATCCTTGAGATTCCAGTCCGTGAAGGTGATCAAGTAATTCAAAGTAATAACTTTAATGCCGGGACTACGATTGCTACAGTAGCAGATATGAGTAAAATGATCTTTGAAGGAAAGGTAGACGAATCTGAAGTTGGAAAGCTTGAAGAAGGTAAGCAGATTACGGTTGTATTAGGAGCAATTAACGAAAAAGAATTTCCAGCAGTACTTACTTTTGTGGCTCCAAAAGGAATTGAGCAAAATGGAGCAGTTCAGTTTACTATAAAAGCAGACGTAGATATAAACTCTAGCACAAGAATTCGTGCCGGCTATAGTGCGAATGCTGAAATTGAACTAGAAAGTAAGGACAGCATTCTAGTTATTAAGGAAGCACTTTTACAGTTTAATCGAATCACAGAAAAACCTTTTATAGAACTCCTTAAACAAGATGGTCGATTTCAAGTAAAGAATGTTGAGATTGGAATTTCTGACGGGATAAATGTTGAAATTATAGAAGGACTTGAGGAAGGTGATAAAATTAAAGTATGGAATAAAGCTTCAGAAGAAAATAATGAAGATGATGATGATAAATATTAAAACTTACAACCCTATGAAATATATAATTATAGCTCTTTTCTTCTCGCTGAGCCTATGTGGCTTCGCACAAAAAAAATGGACTTTAAAAGAATGTGTCGATCATGTTATCGAAAACAATATATCAGTCAAGCAAGTTGAAAATAGTCTAAAGACAAATGATCAAGATATTGTCTCTGCCAAAGGTCAATTTTTGCCTGGTGCTGGTTTAAGTTTTTCTCAAAACTTAAGTTTAGGAAATGTTGAGCTTTTTGAGGGTAGTTTTATTGACCGAACTTTTCATTCATCTAATATTGGATTTAACCTATCACAAACGGTTTTTAATGGCTTTAGAAACGTAAACACTTATAAACAGTCACTAATTAACAAACAAACGGGGGAGCTAGAACTTAGCCGTATAAAAGATGATGTCTCTTTAAATGTAGTGAATGCCTTTTTGAATGTTTTGTTCAATAAAGAGAATTTACAGACAGCCAAAACTCAGGTAGAATTTTCCAGTAGCCAAATAAAACAGGTTAGCGCACTAGTTGAAGCAGGTGTTCAACCTCAAGCAAATATATATGATGCTGAGGCAACTCTAAGTAGCGATGAGCAGCGTTTTACAGTCGCCCAAAATAATTATGATTTAGCGTTATTATCTTTATCTCAACTTTTACAGGTTCCTTACAAAGATTTTGAGGTTGAAACTTTTTGGATTCCATCTCCATCAGAAGAATTAATTTATAATAGTGTTGAGACGGTACTTAATTTTGCATTATTAAATAGGTCAGAAATAAAAATTGCTGAAAAAAACCAGGAATCCGCTGTGCTTTCTACAGAAATATCTAAAAGTGGATATTATCCTACTGTAAGTTTTGGATATGGCTTTAATACCGGAGCTAATTTTTCAAATTTATCCAAGAGTAACTCTTTTTTTCAACAAATAAATGATAATAGAGGGCATGGGTTTAACCTTAATATCTCGATTCCATTATTCTCTAGATTTCAAAATAAAACTGCTGTTGCAAAATCTAAAATCCAAGAAAATAATGTAAAGCTTAATTTAGACAAAGCTAAGCTTGACCTGGAAAGCAACATACAACGGGCCTACACAGATGCCCAAGCTGCTTTGAAAACTTATGTAGCATCTAACAAATCATTAAAAGCACGCGAATTGTCATTTAATAACGCTAAAGAGCGTTATGATATTGGTGCTTTAAATGCATTTGAACTTGACCAGAACAGAGTTCAATTGGTTAATGCGGAAGCTAATTTAATTAATGCTAAATTTGACTTTGTATTTAAGACTAAAGTTTTAGACTTTTACATGGGGAATAAAATTGTTGAATAAGTTGAGTTATATATTAAACATTGAGACGTCTACCACTAACTGCTCTGTATCAATTTCAGAAAATGGACTTTTGATTGGATTAAAAGAAGACAATAGCCTTCAGTATTCTCATGCTGAATGTTTACATATTTACATAGATGAAGTTCTAAAAATAGCCAACGTTTCTAAATCACAAATCGCAGCAATAGGGGTTAGTAAAGGTCCGGGGTCATACACAGGTTTACGTATAGGAGTTTCTGCTGCCAAAGGATTATGTTATGCACTTAAAATCCCCTTAATTTCCATTCCTACCCTTGAGTCTTTAGCCCTCCAAGTTACAAATCCTGAAGGCCCTATTGTGGCAATGTTAGATGCGAGACGTTCAGAGGTTTATTCGGCTATTTTTGATATCTCTCGTAATGAAATTAGACAAACCCAAGCAGAGATTATTACATTAAATTCGTATAATGAAATACTTAATTCATCTCCAGTTTATTTTATTGGAAGTGGGGTCACAAAAACTCAAGAACTAATTAGTCATCCTAACGCAAGATTTATTAAAAACAAATTGCCTTCTGCATCTCAAATGTGCAAGTTAACTCATGGTAAATTTATAGCTGATGATTTTGAAGACATCGCTTATTTTGAGCCTTATTACCTAAAAGATTTCATTGCGATTCCTTCAAAAAAACAATTTTAACATTCTCTGTATCAAGTAAGGCTTGACAAGCTGCTAATTAACAATTTACATTCTGCATTTGTTTTGTTTAAAATCGTTGTAACTTTGAATCATGAAGTTATACATAGTGCCAACTCCAATAGGAAACTTAGAAGACATTACCTTACGCGCAATTAAGGTCTTGAAATCTGTAGATTTAATTCTAGCAGAAGACACAAGAACTTCCGGAAAACTACTTAAACACTATGAAATAGCAACTCAAATGCACTCTCACCATATGCATAATGAGCACAAAACTGTTCAGGGGATAATTCAAAAATTAAAGTCAGGTCTTAATATTGCATTAATTAGTGATGCGGGGACTCCTGCAATTTCTGACCCAGGGTTTTTGTTAACAAGAGCATGTGTAGAAAACGAAATTAAAGTAGAGTGTTTGCCTGGAGCCACGGCATTTGTTCCAGCATTATTGAATTCTGGCCTGCCAAGCGATAAGTTTATTTTTGAAGGGTTTTTACCAGTGAAAAAAGGACGTCAAACAAGACTATTAATTTTAGCAGAAGAACCTCGGACAATTATTTTGTATGAGAGCCCTCATAAATTGATTAAAACACTTTCTAATATTTGCGAATACTTTGGAGAGGAGCGTCAAATATCAGTATCAAGAGAGCTTTCAAAGCTTTTTGAAGAAACAAAACGCGGAACTGTAAAAAGTGTTCTAGAGTATTACACTGACCATCCCCCAAAGGGCGAAATTGTAGTTGTAGTGTCTGGAAAATCAAATTGAAACTAAGTATGTTTGCCTGTTTCCCATCCATGTTTTTCCAAATAGAGTTTACCGCTCTGTACAGCACCCTTTTCGATGCTTGTACCCATTGAGTCGTTCCATCTATTTAAATAGCCAAATAGCGAAATAACTCCAAGTATTTCTACTATTTCACCTTCATTCCAGTACATGTGTAAACGCTTCTTTAGAGAATTATCAACTGTATTTGGTATTTGAGAAGCCGCTAAGCTAAAATCTAATGCCACTCGTTCGGCTTCATTAAAAGCAGTATGAGTTCTATAGTCCCAAATATTATTAAGCTGAACTTTTTCAGCGCCATATCGTTCAGCGGCTCGAATAGCATGTGCTTGACAATAACGACAACCGGTCGCATTACTACTTACCCAAGCAATCATTCGTTTTAACGCTGATGTTACGCGACCTTCATTTGCCATAACAGCTTTATTGAGGTTTATAAAAGCCTTACTTATAGCTGGTCGGTGCTGCATTGTAAGAACTGAATTTGGACAAAAGCCTAGTGTTTCATTAAAAAATTTAGCGAGTGCTTTAGTTTCTAAATTATGGGTTGGGGATAATGGTGTAACTAATGGCATTATTTTAGTATTTTTGAAATAGTTACCAACAAGAAACATAAATTAATTAATAATGTCCGATAAAATAACAACAAATTGGAAAGGCGGGATGCTATTTGAGTCTGATAACCCTAGCGGTAAATCAGTGTTAATGGATACTGTATTAGATGGTCAAACCAAACGGTTAGGTTTGTCTCCAAAAGCAATGATGCTTTCTTCTTTGGCTGGATGTTCAGGAGTGGATATTGTAGATATTTTACAAAAGATGAAGGTAGTTAATTATAAATTATCAATAAAAGTTGAGGCTCAATTGACAGACGAGCATCCTAAGTTTTATGATAAAGTGCACCTGGATTATCATTTTCACGGTCATGAACTTAATGTCAATAAAATTAATAAAGCTGTTTCTCTATCAGTCGATAAGTATTGTGGTGTTATGGAAATGTTCAGACAATTTTCCAACGTATCAACCGAAATCCACATTCACAACTCTTAAATTATGCGCTGGACTCTTAAGCCAAAACCTGCCCCTCAAAAAATAGCTGATTTTGCAAAGGAATTAGGAGTTGATTTAGCGATATCAGAACTGCTAATACAAAGGGGAATAGATACGTTTCAGGCAGCTAAAACATTTTTTAGACCAAGCTGGTCCGACCTTCATGATCCTTTTTTAATGAAAGATATGAATGCCGCAGTTACGCGAATACAATCAGCCATAGAAAACAAGGAACAAATTCTAATATATGGAGATTATGATGTAGACGGTACATCGTCGGTGGCATTAATGGCGTCTTACCTTGATACTAAAAGCACTAAGGTGTCTACTTATATTCCTGATCGATACGATGAAGGATACGGAGTGTCTTACAAAGGGATTGATTATGCCTCTGATAATAACTTCTCGTTAATTATCGCTCTAGACTGTGGAGTTAAAGCTATAGAGAAAGTGTCTTATGCAAAATCAAAAGGGATTGATTTTATTATCTGTGATCACCACCGACCAGGAAATGAGCTACCTTTAGCAGTTGCTGTACTAGACCCAAAGCGATCTGATTGTAATTATCCTTTTAAAGAACTCTGTGGTTGTGGCGTAGGATTTAAACTTATACAGGCTTTAGCATATATGGATAATAAACCCGCAGAGTCTTTATTAGGTTATTTAGATTTAGTCGCTACAGCCATAGGGGCTGATATTGTCCCTATTGTTGGCGAAAACAGAGCTTTAGCTTATTTAGGTTTACAAGTGATTAATTCTAAACCCCGACCTGGATTTATGGCAATTATTAGTCAGATAAAAAAAGAAACTTTAACAATGACAGACGTTGTTTTTAATATTGCTCCTCGAATTAATGCGGCTGGACGTATGATGCACGGGAATTACGCAGTAGAATTGATGAAGGAAACTGACCTAAAAAACGCAAAATCTGCAGCTATAGAAATTGAAAATTTCAACACTAGTCGTCGTGAGGCTGACAAACTAATAACTAAGGAAGCATTAGAGCAAATTGAGAATGCAAATGAAACTAACCATGCAACTACAGTAGTTTATCAGGATAATTGGCATAAGGGAGTTATTGGTATAGTCGCTTCAAGACTCATAGAAACTTACTATCGCCCGACTTTAGTTTTCACCAAAAGTGGAGATTATTTAGCAGCCTCTGCCCGTTCTGTGAGGGGCTTTGATGTGTATAATGCTTTAGAAAAATGTAGTCATTTAATTGAACAATTTGGAGGCCATATGTATGCAGCAGGTCTAACAATTAAGCAAGAGAACTACCTTCCCTTTAAATCAGCTTTTGAAGCTGAAGTTTCAAAAACTCTTCCTACTCAACTTAAGACACCAGAAATTACAATTGATTCGGAAATCAACTTTGAATCTATTACACCTAAATTTTTTAGAATATTAAAACAATTTGCCCCTTTTGGACCTCAAAACTTATCCCCAGTTTTTATGACTTCTAAAGTTAATGATACAGGCTATGGTAAATGTGTTGGTGAAGACCAAACTCATTTGAGATTAACATTAACTCAAAATAGAAGTACTAAAATTGTTGCAATAGGTTTTGGTTTAGCAGCCCGATTACCTATTGTAAAATCAAAAAAAAACTTCAAGGCAGTATACTCTATTGATGAAAACCAGTGGAATGGCCGCGTAAATCTTCAACTAAAACTAAAAGACCTAAAGCTTTAATATGGCGAAAAGAGATCCATATGCAGCCCTTAGATTTAAAGAGTTTAATATTTTTTTAGTGCTTCGGTTTATCTTAGTTTTTGGCTGGTCTATGCAGTTTATTATAATAGAATGGCAGGTATATTCGATTACCAAGGACCCCTTGTCGTTGGGGATAATTGGTCTTATGGAAATTATACCAGCATTTAGTATGGCTTTATTCGCCGGCCACATTGTTGATCAAAAAGAAAAAAGAAATTTACTACTAAAATGTATTGGTCTATTCTCATTAATCAGCTTGGGACTTTTTTTAATAACGTCTTCATCTGTAGAAAAAGTATGGAGCACGACTACTACTCTATATGCAATATATTGTTTTGTATTTATGGGCGGTCTTCTACGCGCCTTTTTTGGCCCAACTATTTTTTCACTTGTCGCCCTTATAGTTCCAAAAAAAGCATATCCAAATGCTGCGACATGGAACAGTTCAACCTGGCAAATGGCTTCTGTTTTAGGGCCCGCTTTTGCAGGATTTACAATTAACTGGCTTGGCGTTCATTGGTCACTTTGTATTGTATTCGGACTAGTTATTTTATCATTTATTTTATTATTTGGCATTTCTAAGAAACCAGTTTTAAACCCTAAAATTGGAGAACCTTTAGTACAAAGCCTTAAAGAAGGTGTGCGGTTTGTATTTAAAACTAAAGCGATTTTAGGAGCAATAAGCTTAGATATGATTGCAGTTCTTTTTGGTGGTGCTGTTGCATTACTCCCTGTATTTGCACAAGATATATTGAAGGTAGGCCCCGAAGGATTTGGGATGTTGAGAGCTGCACCAGCCGTAGGCGCTTTTATGACAATGCTAGTTACTGCTTATATCCCTATCAGCAAACATGCTGGGTTAAAATTGTTAGTGGCTATTTTTGGATTTGGGATATCCATTATTGTATTTGGCCTTTCCTCTATATTCTGGATTTCGTTAGTAGCCTTGTTTTTTAGTGGTGTGACTGATGGAGTATCTATGGTTATACGTCAAACCATTTTACAACTTAAAACTCCTGATCACATGCGGGGGCGTGTATCTTCTGTGAACTCTATGTTTGTTGGTTCTTCAAACGAATTAGGAGCTTTTGAAAGTGGGGTAACTGCTAAGCTCATGGGCACAGTTACTGCTGTTGTATTTGGAGGAACAATGACCTTAATCACAGTACTAACAACAGCTATTGTATCCCCAACTTTTAGAAAACTAGATCTTCAAGAAGATTTAGAAGCCCACGAAAAGTAAGATATTACTTGAAAGCTGAAACGCTATCTAAATTGTCAGATAATTTCCTCTATGCTGATTAAAACTAGTCCTTATTAAACTTTTAAAAAGCAATTTATTTTTTATTAAAAAGGTATAAATAGTTAGTCTCTGAAGTCTAAGAGATAAGAGTATCTTAGTCCAATAATCTGTTTAGAAACTGTAGTGAAATCAGGCAAAAACAGATTCTCTTGAGGTTTAATAGTTTCTTGGATTCTGTAAAAAATTGAAAACTTACCAATTTTATTAAATCTTTTTGAAGCCATTAATGTAAATCGATTTCGATTAATAACTTTAGAACCACTTCCCTTTGAAATGTTATCAAAGAGCTCTCCTTTTAATTTAAAAACTATTCCAATAGATTTTAATTTATAACCAACGCCCATCATAAAGCGAAGGTATTCTTTAGTGACATCTCCTTCTTCTTCAGAAAAGCCTAGCTCATTTTTGTTCTGATATCTAAGGCGGTATGATAGATTTAGCTGTTTAACTTTGTGCTGATAGTGTGCATCAAGTTGAAACCTGAAGTGCGACTCAATCCCTTGCTTGTTTCCGATGTCATCATTTTTTTTAATAAAGCGAACACCACCTCCAAGTTGAAAGTCTTTAAATATCTCGTAATTGGTTTCAAGCTGTGTAAAATAGTTGTTTAATGTTGAGATATCATTTTTATATCGAACATGCTCGGCAACTGAAAAAGATAGCTTTTCCGTTGCCTTAATATCCAATTGTAAAGAGCTCCAGCCTTCAAAATCATTTGATTCTTGTGCACTTAATTGTGTAAATGAAACTATAATAAGACTAGTGAAAATTAAAAGTTTTATCATATTGGTAAATTGATTCATAGTATGATATTAGTTTTTATAATGAACAGTTATTTTCGCTACATCTCTTAAAAAGTTAACATTTCCAATTTCAAATCGTATGATGGTAATCCCGAGTCTATTTTCTAAATCTTCTTTAAGTTTTTTGTGGTTTTCAGGTTTAATGTTTTCTATAGTTTCGTAAAGAACTTCTTTAGAGAAAACCTCAGTTTTTAACCAATAAAGCTCAAGAAAGTATAGCGATAAGACTATAATTGAATTAGCAGCAATAATTTCTGCATAACTCATTTTTTTATTTGAAAGTCCGTTCATTACAGCAATGCCGATTACTACAAATAAATAGGTCATTTCTCTAACTTCTAGCGGAAGTGTACGGTACCTTAAAATTCCAAATATTGCAAATAGGCCAAGAGCCATTCCTAGGTCTAGTTCATATTTTTTTAAAGTAAAACACAGAAAGAAAACAACAATTCCTATCAAATAAAATGTAAAAAGGTATTCCTTTTTTTCACTTCTTTTGTAGTAGATGTATTTCACAACAGCAGTAAGGAAAAAGAAGTTTAACAAAAAACGAACGATCATTTTATAAAAATCATTGTCAAATAATGGGATGCCTAGTAGTTCCATATTAATTAATTAGTTTATTAATTTTTAAATTTATTTCTTTAAACCGGTTCGTTTTTATACCCGTAAATAAATTAGCTGCGCCAATACAATATTTACTAAAACTGCTAGTTCGAATCTTTTTGGATTTTAAAGCCTTATATACAGGGGTTTGTGTGTTTTGCTTCTCTTGCTTAACTTCAATAATCACTATATTTTGTAGTGTTTTAGTTGAGTCATTAGTTTTATAATTCAAACAGCTGTCTATGGTAACTCTTTCAGCACGTTGGGTATTTACTAAAGTGAATCGCTGAAAATAATTATACAAAACAGATTTTAAGACTTGGTCTTTCTTAGTAGTTTTTTTAATAAAATCTATTGATTTTTTAGACAAAACTGTTTCAATATCGACGATCGAACAGCGAGTTTTATTGGTCATTCCAGAGTTTTGTTTTTCTTTAATCTCTAAAAAACAAAGATCAGAGTCTATATATTTTCGCATCCTAATTTTATGCCTTTTTGCCCTTCCGTTGTGATGCTCCGTGTAAGATTTCAAATCTTCTGTGTCAAAATATAGTGTAGCGTAATTCATTAGTCGATTTTCTTCAATTTCCAAAACTTTGTAATCGCTAATAAGTTCGGGAATAATCTCTAGTAATTTAGATTCCGTCGTTAGGAACTTAGTGTCGATTCGTTTTAGCAACGAGACCGAATTCATTTCTTTCAAGGCTATTGGCTCAAATTGTGATAAGCTGGATGCGTCCATTAGTTAATTTGGAACAATTTACAAATTTTAGCAATACTTCTAACATAAGCTTTCTGATTACTTTAGGGGATAATCCACAATGTAAAGGTCGCCTGCGCAACTTAATCTTGTCTAATAATGGAGAGCTCGTTCATTAAGCTTGCTTTTTCAGAACTATCTGAAGTACTTAAGGGTAGTTGATTGGAGTTTAATAAGTTTGGGGACTCAAACGGGTTCGCGCTTAAGTTATATAATGCTTCATTGCCGCTGTTAAAATAAATGTATTTATGAGTTGAATTTCTAATCGTATAGTCGACCCCTTGAGATTGTGTGTTATATTTTTCGGTGTACACAAATCCCCTACCTTCAAAGTTATTACTAGTTAGCGCATCTATAAAGCTATGACTATCGCGGGAATTAGAAATACTAGCCCCAGAAATATCAGCAATAGTTGCAAATAAATCGGTTGTATTAATTAATGTGTAATCACTTTCATTAGTCCGACTAACATTTTTTCCTGAAATAACCATTGGCACATTAACACCTCCCTGATAAATAGATCCTTTAGCACGGTTGCTATTGTACGTTTGAACGACTTGATTGGGCGTGCCGTTATCACCTATAAAAATAATTACGGTATTATCTCGCTCGTCCTCGGACATGCTTTCTAGAAGACGTCCAATTTCGGAGTCCATTGCTTCTATCATCGCTTGGTAATACGGCAGTGGAGTTGCCTCAATACTTGCTTCGTCTGTTGGGAGGTTTCCCTGACTGTGTAAATCAACAGGTGGTAAATGAAAAGGTGTATGTGGTGCATTATATGCGAGCTACAAAAACCAGGGCTCTGTTTGATTGTTAACCCAATCAATTGCTAAGTCTGTAAATTTTGTAGTACTGTATTCTGTAGTATTGTTAGTTTGCCCATTTTCAGTAAGATTCCAATTGGTATAGGACTGAACACCCCCAGCTAAAAGCCCTGCAAAATAGTCTGCTCCCATTGAGGTTGGGTGGGTCGGGTCTGTTGAGAGATGCCATTTACCAACCACCGCATGGCTGTAATCAGGGGCATTTGTATTCATTAAGTCAAAGATTGAAGTTTCACTTGTTGATAGCACATCTCCAACAGTAATTACGTTGGTTCGCAATCCATATTTTCCGGTTAAAATAGTTGCCCTGGTTGGAGTACAGACGGGGTTGGACCATACATTATTAAAACGGACACCAGAGTTCATGAGCATTTCTAGATTTGGCATGTTTGGAGTGCTGGTACCAACCGAGTATACTGGAGTAGCATCTAGCCCCATATCGTCAGCAATGATTAATAAAATATTTGGTGGATTTGTGTTTTCTATTGGATTTGAGGGGTTATTCGTGGGTGATCCATCAGAGTTATTCCCTGTGTCATCTCTGCTACATCCAGTAAAAGTTATGAATGCTAAAAGCCAATACATTTGATAAGATTTCATGAATTCTGTTTCTTATAAATTTGACCAGCAAAAACACCTAAAGTTTAAAGCGTTTTTAAGAAAAGTGTCTCATTATCAAAAACAGCATAAGAGTAATGACTAATCCAGTCACCAAGGTTAACATATTTTGAGCGATCATTTAAGTCGATATTAAGAGGAAGGTGTCGGTGTCCAAAAACAAAATAATCTCGGTGTTTTTCTTTTAACTTTTTACGACTGTATTGTACAAGCCACTCCTTGTCGTCCCCCAAAAACCGAGCGTCTTCGCCTCCGGAAATAAGTTTGTTCTTAACGGATAGATACTGAGCGAAACGAACGCCAATATCAGGGTGTATCCATTTGTAAGCCCATTGAAAAAATGGATTAGTAAAAACTTTTTTTAGACGTTTAAAACCCTTGTCATCAGGTCCCAGACCGTCTCCATGCCCAATAAAAAAGGTTGTAGTATTTAAAGTAAAATCTTTTGGCCTGTGGTGCACTGTAATTCCTAACTCTTCTTCAAAATAACCTTTCATCCATAGGTCATGGTTGCCAACAAAAAAGTGAATTTTAACCCCTTGATCACTGAGCTCTGCAAGTTTACCTAGTACACGTGTAAATCCTTTGGGGATAACATATTTATATTCAAACCAAAAATCAAACAAATCACCTAGCAAGAAAATAGCTTCAGAATCATGTTTAATAGAATCCAACCATTTCACGAATTTTTTCTCGCGTGGGATCGACTCTTTAGCTGTTGGCGCACCTAAATGATTATCTGAGGCAAAGTATATTTTTTTTCCTTTTGGAATTTTTATAGCCGTCATAAGAAGCTGTTAGTTATCACTTGCAAACCATTCTGCAAAGCTAGTTTTTGTCTCTTGTAGTTTTAGGGAATGTAACTGTATTGTGTTTGGTAATCGTTTTTTTATTTTTTTTGCAAAATCAATTACCATCATTTCACTAGTTGGCTGATAATCTACAAGGATCACATTGTGTCCACGGTCAGATAGCACTTTCGCAAGCTCCACATGGGGTGTATTTTTGTTAAAAACTGTAGCGTGATCAAATATATTTACAATTTCTTCTTTGATTATTTTTTTTAAATCAGTAAAATCAATAACCATTCCAAATTTCACATGGTTAGAATCTGAAATTGGTTGACCGATAACAGTAACAAATAATTGGTAACTATGTCCGTGCACATTTTTACATTTACCGTCATAACCATATAAAGCATGTCCGGTTTCAAAAGAAAATTGTTTGGTGATTCTAATATTACTCATTATTTGTTTAGAGTGTTTTCTATGTGTTTAACTTATCACAAAGTTAATGGTTTTGAACATTAGGTAAAAATTGTTTCCTAAATTTTATTACTAAAGGGATCCCTCTAGCTATCATCCATAAGGTAAATGCACTAAAGACTCCATATAGCTTCCAGCCGTAGTAATCGGTTATAAAGAGTACAGGTATAAACACAAAAACAGTAGATAGGATTAGTACATTTCGTAAATCTTTCATTTTGCCGAGCCCTTTAAAAACCCCATCAAATACAAATGCTAATGCACAAATTGGCTGCATTAATAATACAATCCAAAACACTTCATAAAACACCTTCAGAACCAGTGGGTCATTTGTGAAAGCACCTCCAATAGGATTATATAAAAGCACTCCAATACTTCCCATAATCAATCCAACAATTAGTGCATATCTAATAAGCCGGTTGCTTAATTCAAATAGTAATTTAAATTCTTTGGCTCCGAACAGCTTTCCAGACAGAATGTTACCGGCACTAGCATATCCATCAACAGCAAAGGCTGCAAAAAACCATAAATTAATTGAAATGGTGTATGCTGCTATATATTCGTTTCCGTAGCCTGTTGCAAAACGAGTTGCTAAATAAAGTGCAGTATTTAGAGCTAGTGTTCGAATAATCAAATGCCCAATCATATTTAAAAACTTCGGAATTTCTTTATTGAAGGGCATTGAATATCTTAGTGGGATTTCTGTTTTCTTTAAAAGAAAGTATGTTGCCAAAACGGCCATTAATAGTTGCGAAAGGACACTGGCAATAGCAGCACCCTGTAAATTAAGAGGAAGAAACCAGTCTTTTATGCCATAAACAAGAATAAAATCTAATAAGATATTCACTGTTGCACCGGTTATTGCGATTATCATTGGATAGTAGGTGTTTTGGAGCCCTCTAAAGACTCCAAAAACCGCAAAAACATAAAGGGTAAACGGCAGTCCAATAACACGAATTTTGTAGTATGATACGCTGTAGTCTAACAAAAGGCCAGACGCATTGTAAAGCGAAAAAATACTTCTACTAAATGGATAGGTTATAACACAAACCACAGTACTAATTAATAAAATAATAGCAATAGCCTGTATGGGCAAGTCTTTCACCTCATTAATTTTGTTGGCGCCTACATATTGCGATACAATAGATGAGATGGCACTTCGGGATTGCCCTAAAACCCAAATTAGCATTGACAAAAAAGCTGTCACTACCCCAACAGCCGCCAATGACTCTGTTGCATGGACTGACATATGACCCACAATTGCTGCATCTGTAAGGGAAAGTATAGGTTCGGAAATTCCTGCAATTATTGCAGGAATTGCAAGTTTATTAATTTGTCTGAGACTAATGTTTGTATTCAAAGTCTATTTTCCACGGCCAGTTTTCCTTACGGCGGTTTTATTACTACTATTCTGATTTTTATGGACCGATTTAGATCCTTTTTTTGTTTGAGTCTGCTTAACAGTTTTATTTCCAAAAAATTTACTGCTCATAATATTTTTATTTAGAATTTAATATCAATTAGAAAATTTAGTTCAAAAAGCTACTTTACAGAAAAAAACTTTCTGTAAATATGTTCTTTTAGCATCTTCTCATATTTAGGAGTAAAATAGTTTTCCCAGAAATCATCTATTTCTTCAGCGTGTGCTTTACTATACTCAGCATCATCAGCCCAAGTGCTTAACCACATGTAGCGATGTTCTTTGGCTTCGTCATCTGCCCTAACTTGGTAGACTTTATATTTATCGACTCCAAATCCGTTTTTCTCATAAATTGTATTTGCTCTGTCAAGATCTTTTTGAAATTCTTCAATTGATATGCCAGTGGGTAAATCAAAAACGTGTAGACTAATTCTCTCTTTAGATTGCGAAAACACTATTGATGAAACTAGAATTGCTAAAAGGTAAATTTGTTTTTTCATAATTAAATTTATTTATATTTCAAATATAACAAATGTATGTTTAAGTGCTTTTGACAACTCCTACTAATAGTTGATGCACTAATCAAATAGACAAAGACATCTTAATATCAGCCCTTTTGTAATGGCATGTACTTTCGAGTCTAACTTCTTTAAAACCATATTTTAAATATAAGTTTATAGCATTTTTTAATTTTCTATTTGAATATAGGATTAACTTATTAAGCTTCATTTGTTTACTAATACAAATTATTTCATTCAGTATTTTTTGACCTATTTTTTTGTTTCTAAACTTTGGCATTACTGCCATTTTTGATAATTCACAAACTTTTTTTTCCTTGGTAGGCATTAGTGCGACTGTTCCAACAATATCATTTTCAAGTTTAGCAAATAAAATTACCCCCCCTTTGTTAATAATGAATTCCTCTGGGTTACCTAGGACAGATCTATCGTAATCCTCAACATCAAAATATTTTTCTAACCACTCTATATTTAGCTCATAGAAATTTCTTGAGTATCTTTTGTCGTATTTTATAAATTTTATATCCATGGAGGCCCCCAGTTTATTTACAATAATCATAATTTTTTACCAAAAAAGGCACCAATAATTGAGTATTAAAAAACCCTCTCGTGCAAGAGAAGGTTTGTTTACAATAAAGTTATTTAAGTTTATTTTGGTAGTTGAGCAGGATTGAAGTAGTAATCTTCTCTAACGATTTCTCCTTCTTCATTAAATGCATGGTGAATATGCTGTTTTATTACGGCTATATTTCCGGATGTTTTATTCTTGAACTTCATGTTCCACCATGAAATTACAACCGTGTTGTCACCTTCATAATCTAGCACATCAGGGTATCCACTTTCATTAATCTCTAATAACTCAAAGAGCTCCATGTATTTGCTAAAATCAGCAAACTCATCTTCTAACGTTTTGAATTCATTTAAGTCTGAATTCATAACATCATAAAACATAGTTGATTCTGTATAGTTGTTTTTAATCTCTTCAATATCTTTTGTTAGATAAGAGCGCATAAGAAGTCTAACCTTAGAAACTAATGGATGGTCCTTAAAAATTACTCCATTCTTTTTTGTACCGTAAGCATCATAAGCTTTGTTCCAAAGTACTTGATCATCCATGATATTCATAGACAATATTTTACCATTTTCGTTTACTCGAAAATTCGCATACCTGGGCATGTTTAGTGCAACTCCAGTGTTTTTATCATAGCCTGTCATCCATGTGTAAGTTTTGACATCTAAAACATTGTCTTTTTCATATTCAAAGGCATCTGGATAAGACCCTCCATAGTGTTTAATTTCAAAGTTTTCAACATTATTACTAAGGTAATTTGACCGACCTAAAAGCTGTTTTAAAGTACCGGGCTTATCTCTCATGGTTGAATTCCTCCAACTGAAATCGTCGGAAACTAGACTTTTTATTTTTTCAACATCGCCGCTAACAAAAGCAGAGTTAAACTGCTCTACTACCTCCATTGCGGGATGCTCAATATAAATAGTTCCATTTTTCTTTTTTTGAGCTGATAATAAAGTACACAGCACTAATGCTGCCAAGGTAAATTTAGTTTTCATAGAATATTATTTTATTTATTATTGATTTTAAAACGAAACCAATATAGTTAATTTAAGTATAAAAACCTTAACAATATGTTGAGGTTTGACTTATGTTCCCATAATTTAACTTTAGGAATTGTTGATTTAAAAAAAGAGAATCAACCTAGGGTTTTATTCTTCTGTATAACTAGTAAGCCATCGAAAAGTATTTAAAACAAAATTTTTCCAGTCATATCCTTCAGTATTCATTCCGGCATACATTTTAGTTCCATCATTCATATTGAAAACCATAGCTGTAAAACCATTTGAATCCCCAAAAGCAGCAATTTTTCCAGAACCATACATACCCGCTAACCCTTGAGAATTTCCCTTTCCATCAGGTCCTACTCCTGTAGAGTGTTTTACATTAAATGACCTGTCGTCAAGTTTTAGTATGTTCTCATATTTAGAGCCGGAAAGAGCACTTCCACCAAATGAAACTAATTTTTCTACTTTATACTTTCCGTTTACTATAGGGTGATTCGTGTTCAAGTTTTTATTTTCGAATTTTATCATTCCTGGACCGTATTTACTTTCGAAATTAATTGTGTCTACAGTTGTTCCAATGGACGACTCAATGTCAAATTTACGTAATAATGGGTTTATGGCCTGGTCAAATGGGGCGTGTTCGCTGAAGGCCAAAAGTGAGCCTCCATTATTTACCCAGTTTTGTAATTCGTTAAGCTCATTTTCAGAAAAAGTTTTTTTATTTGCTGCTGAGGTTTCTGTAGCGAAATCAAACGGTAATGCTGTGATAACAACTAGAACTTTAGCTTGGCTTAAACTTGATTTAGAGAACTCTTTATCTAGAAATGACACTCTGTAACCGTCATTTAACAATAAGTCCACAAGAGGCTTTATTAAATGAGACTGTATAAAAAAGTTTTTATGAGTTGTATCAAACATAACTAACGGCCCATCATTGATATTAAATGAAGGGTCCTCAACCTCTAAATTGACATTAGCATCATTATACATGGGCCATTTGTAAGGATAATTTTGGTCTTGTCCAAAAGATAAAAGTGGAACAAACAGCAATAGTAGGATTAGTTTTTTCATTCGTTTTCTTTTTTAGTTTTCCTATAAATAATCTCAAATAAACCACCAATAATAATATATGCAACAATGCGCTCAAGAAGACTTAAGCCGATATATCTACCGCCGAAAACCACAAGTCCTCCAATTGTAAAGGTTAATATTTTATAAGTCTTTTTATTCATATAACCATTTTTTTAATTTAGTTAGGATTACCCCCTCAAGATAAAAAAACTGTTTATTGTCTGGTCAAAGTTGTTGATTCAGCATCACCATCTGCGTATATTTCAACTGTATTTTGATTTACAAAAGAATAATATAAAATTTCAGATCCATTGTCAGGATCAGAATAGTTTATATTTATTTGGCTGTCATCTGATGTCCAAGTAAATGTATCCCCGAAAACATCTTCTTCTTGGCCTTGGCTCCAATCAATATTTATGGCTCCGGTAGAATCAGAATTAAACATAAGTTCAACTTGACCTTCAGAATTGTCTTCTGAATCAATAACGGTACCAGCCCAAGTTCCTACAAGACTAAAACTTGAACTGTCATTGTTGTTGTCGTCATCACCTCCACAGGCGAAGATTAATAAAGCGGATAGTAATAGTAGTTTTTTCATAATAAATTAGTTTCCTTAAATATAGGTTTTATTTTGAAAGTAATGGGCTATAAAACCCTTTTAATTATATAGGCTCTATAACCAAGCTACAGAAAGCTATGGGGCATTCGTCTATAAATGTTAGTCCTACTTAAGAGGGTTAGAAATAGCTGAATTAAAAGAAGTAGATATGCCTATGGTTTAGGTTTTTCGTAAAATCCAGTTAATGCGAGTATTAAAAAGAATATTGCTGGAACTGTTACTTCGTTCACATTGTTTATCAGTCCGTAGATTATTCCTATTACTTGAATTAAAATAGCGATTAATAATATCTTTCTTTTCATACCCCCAATTTACAACATTTAGTTTTTACTTAAACTATCTAAAGAAGCTATGGGGCATTCATCAATAAATGTAAGTTTAACCTACTTACGTGGTTTAGAAATAGTTAAACTGAAAGAGGAGGATATGCCTATGGTTTAGGATCATGATTACGATTATCCTTTTTCCCAATCTGCACAAGCACCACTTAAATCCCCTAAGTTTTCTTTTGAAATATTTCTATTGCTATAAGCAGAAGCATAATTAGGGTCAATCTATATCGCTTTAGTATAGTCTGAAATAGCTCCGTTGTAGTCTCCCGGGTTATTTTTTAAAGCCTCTAGAATTGCACCGTCCAAATAATTAAACTACATTTAAATAAATAACTAAATAAAAAAAATGAATAATAAAATAGAGCCTAAGTGGTATCAAAAACCAACTACTGTAATTATTCTATTAATATTTTTCTTTCCAGTAGGTCTATACTTAATGTGGAAGAATGAATTATGGACTAAAAAAACAAGATGGATTGCAACTGGGGTAGTTGCTGTAATGGTTATAGCCAATAGTGGTAATAATAACAGCGAGGTGAGTAATTCCAGTAATAGTTCAACTCAAAGCAAAAAAAGAACTAATGACTGTAGTGGTTATGGCGATAAAAGTTTTATTGAGTCTAAAATGAAACAAATGGACAGAGATATAGTTTCATTTGAAGAAATAGGCAAAAGAAAATACTATATAAGATATATTAGCTGGAGAACAGGTAATGCGGTAGATGGCGACCAGATTCTTGATTATAAGAATGCTCCTTGCAGAGATTAAAGTTGATTTCAAAGCATATTAAACTAAAAATATTAATTTTAAATCCCTAATTATGGAAGTTACAATTAAATGCACTGAATGTGATGAAATGCTAACCTTTGGGAAAATGGCAAAACAATCTATCAAACAAACAGCTAAACAAGCCTTGAACTGGAAAGTAATGTTAGGGTTAAAAAAAGTTGAATGGCTACCTACTTGTGATGGATGTGGTATAGAGGGTAAAGAAAATTTTTGCTGTCCTAAATGTGGAAGCAAAGAAATTTGGTCGGAAGATATACTTAAAGGCGGAAAATTAATGCATAAATGTTAGCTTAATCTACCATTTTCATCTTATTATTTTTTCATCATAGATAACCTTGGTGTGCCATCAAATTTATATTTTGAGGTTGCTTCAGAACTTGGACAGCAGCCTGCGTCATCTTCCAAAAAACAAGA
>Ga0206130_10001566_pt1 | contig 33049 bp, 33 predicted proteins | sample Helgoland_Spring_9_FD_148637 | JGI IMG/M metagenome (GOLD analysis project Ga0206130, IMG submission 148637) | Pelagic subsurface seawater microbial communities from Kabeltonne, Helgoland, North Sea - Helgoland_Spring_Bloom_20160512_1 | ecosystem: Environmental > Aquatic > Marine > Epipelagic ...
CAGGTGGCTTTATACCTCATCACGCTGAGTCGACTGAGATCGACACAGATGAAAGCGGATGCGGCGATGAGCGCTGTGTCTGGTCAGTGATAAAGGCTATTATCGGTTGTTAGACTTAAAAAGCATGGATTTCTGGAGTTTCTGGAGTCTATAAAAGAAAAATCAATTAACATTAATGTTCATAATATAAGAGTTTAATCATCTTGGCTAAAAGAATCAAAATAACAGTGGTTGGATCGGGATATGTTGGGATGTCCCTTTCGGTGCTCTTGGCGCAGCACAACGATGTCATGGTGCTGGATATTGACGTGGCGAGAGTTGATAAGATTAACGGCAAGCAATCCACGGTTGCCGATAAAGAAATTGAATTATTCTTAGCCGAAAAATCACTATCCTTGACCGCCACATTGGACAAGAAAGTCGCCTATGACGGTGCTAGCTTTATTATTGTGGCAACATCCACTAACTATGATTCAGACACAAACCGTTTTGATACGAGCTCAGTGGACGCTGTGGTTGAGGATGCGCTTAAGTTAAATCTTGATGCGTTGGTAGTCATTAAATCAACCATTCCGGTGGGCCATACAAAATCGCTTCAAGAAAAATTCGAGACGGATCGGGTTATTTTCTCTCCTGAGTTCTTGAGAGAGGGTCGGGCGCTTAAAGATAATCTCTATCCATCACGAATCATTGTGGGTAGCCAGTGTAAGGCAGGCGCAGAATTTGCGTGTCTATTGAAGCAAGGTGCTGAGAAGAAGGATATCGAAATCTTATTTATCGGCTCAACGGAAGCCGAAGCGGTAAAGTTGTTTGCGAACACCTACCTAGCCATGCGTGTATCGTTCTTTAATGAACTTGATTCTTATGCGCTGGCTCATGGCCTAGATACGAAAAGTATCATTGCTGGTGTTTGTCTAGATGCTCGCATCGGGGGGGGGTACAACAATCCATCATTTGGTTATGGGGGATACTGCTTACCGAAGGACACCAAGCAGCTGCTGGCAAACTATAATCAAGTACCACAGACATTGATACAGGCGGTCGTATCGTCAAATACGACACGAAAAGACTTCATCGCGGAAGAAATTATAAAGCGAAATCCAAGTGTGGTGGGCTTTTATCGGCTGACGATGAAGACGGGTAGCGATAACTTTAGGTCCTCTGCTATACAAGGCATTATAAAGCGAATTAAGGCCAAGGGTATACGTACTGTTGTTTATGAACCTGCCTTAATGGAACGTGAGTTTTTTAATTCCGAGGTTTTTAGCTCACTGGATGATTTCAAAGCTTTATCGGAAATTATAGTTTCAAATCGTATGTGTGATGAGCTTGATGATGTAGTTGAAAGGGTCATTACTCGAGATGTTTTTGGGAAAGACTAATTTTTTTAAGGATTTAACATGAGTATTTCTCCCATAGTTCTAGCAGGAGGGGCCGGATCTAGGTTGTGGCCGCTTTCAAGAGCCTCTCATCCAAAACAACTTGCCCACTTAATTGGTTCGCAGACCATGCTGCAGCAAACAGTGGGAAGACTCTCAGGTCTGGTCATGCATCCTCTTATTGTTGTTTGTAATGAAGATCACAGATTTATAGTTGCGGATCAGCTGCAAGAGGTCACTGAAGTTGGTCAAATTATCCTGGAGCCAGAGGGGAAGAACACCGCGCCAGCGGTTGCGCTTGCTGCACTTATGAGTGATGAAGACACCGTCCTTCTTGTATTGCCTGCTGATCATGTTGTTCAGAACCTCGTAGAATTTACCTCTGCGATTGAACGTGCAACTCCTGCAGCCAAAGCAGGCAAGTTGGTAACATTTGGTGTTCCGCCCAGTACCCCGCATGAAGGCTATGGATATATTAAAAAAGGAGATCGATATCTTGATGGCTATCTGGTCGCAAAGTTTGTAGAGAAGCCATCATCAGTTCTCGCGGATGAATATTTAGCATCAGGGGATTATTGTTGGAACAGTGGCATGTTTATGTTTCGCGCTGGAACTTATCTTCAAGAGTTAAAGAAACATAGCCCAGAAATTTACGCAGTGTGTTGCGAGTCTGTAAAGCAGGCTTCACATGATGGTATTTTTACTCGAGTCTCCAGAGAAGCTTTTAAACAATGCTTGAGTGACTCGGTTGATTTTGCCGTTATGGAAAATACGAGTAAAGCGGTTGTTTTTCCTATTAATGCAGGTTGGAGTGACGTTGGCTCTTGGTCTTCTCTATCCGATATCTTAGAGAAAGATTCGATGGGTAACACTGTTAGTGGAGATGTGATACTTAATCAAACTAAGAATTGTCTTGTAAGATCAGATCATAGTCTTGTCGCCACACTCGGAGTTGAGAATTTGATAATAGTTTCTACTAAGGATGCTGTTTTGGTGGCGCATAAAGACTTTAGTGAAGACGTCAAAGAGCTAGTAAATCAGGTTAACTCGGAATCTTATTCTCAGTGGAAAGATCACAGGGAGGTATTCCGACCTTGGGGAAAATATGACTGCATTGATGAGGATACTAACTTCAAGGTTAAAAGAATCTCTGTGAATGTTGGTGGGAAGTTGAGCACCCAGAGGCACAAATTCCGATCTGAGCATTGGGTGGTAGTGAAAGGTACCGCTAAAGTGCTTAATGGAGAATGTACCATAATACTAAAGCAGAATGAATCTACCTATATTCCGGCTGGTGAGAAACATTATTTAGAAAATATTGGTCAAGAGCTGCTGGAGATCATTGAAGTGCAGACCGGTTCGTATTTCGGTGAAGATGATATCGAAAGATTCGATGATATATATGGTCGCTTGGTATGAAAGTTTTTCTCATAGGAATGTCGCATTAGTATTTTTAAGGTTATATTTTGCTGTAAATATAGTCTCGGCATTTAATTATTAATTTCTCGGTGAGTCAGATATGATAGAAAATGTAAAAATTTGCGTAGTAGGTTTGGGATATGTGGGGTTACCTTTATTGGTTGCCTTATCTCGGCACTTTACAGTTATGGGGCTCGATAATGACGCGGTCAAGTTAAGAGCCCTAAAGTCTGGTAGCGATGTGACGGGAGAGTTATCTGCAGATGAACTGATGTTAATTAAAAACATAGATCTCGTTGATAATTTAAAAGGGATATCGGATGTAAATTTTTTTATTGTGACAGTGCCAACTCCCATAACGCTGGATAATAAACCAGATTTAAATCCGCTAATTTCTGCTACTACTGAAATAGCCGAAAATATGTGCTCGGGGTGCACGATCGTCTATGAGTCAACTGTTTATCCTGGTGTGACCGAAGAGATATGTCAGCCTATTATTGAAGAAATTACTAATCTGAAATTAAATAGTGGATTCTGGTTAGGTTATTCACCAGAGAGAATAAATCCTTCAGATAAATTGCATAAGATTTCTGATATTGTCAAGGTGATTAGTGGGTCTGATCAGACAGCGCTAGAGCTTATAAAGGGTGTGTATTCCAAAATAATTAGCGCAGGTTTGCATATAGCTCCCAGTATAAAAGTGGCTGAGGCAAGCAAAGTGATAGAAAATGCGCAGCGCGACGTGAATATTGCTTTTATGAATGAATTAACGATGATTTTTGAGAGGTTAAATATTAGTATTTTTGATGTGCTTGATGCTGCAAAGACTAAGTGGAATTTCTTGGATTTTTATCCTGGTTTAGTTGGGGGTCATTGTATAAGTGTGGACCCATACTACCTCACCTATAAGTCTAAAGAGTCTGGTTTCATCCCCGATATGCTTTTAAGCGCGAGGCATGTCAATGAAAGTATGGCTGATTTTCTGGTAAATGTTTTGATTAACCAGTTCATTGATAAAGAGATAAATATTAAAAAGTCAAGGATCGCAATTCTTGGTTTGACCTTTAAAGAAAATTGCCCTGATGTGCGTAATAGTAAATCAGTGGAGGTGTATCAAAAGCTTGAAAAGTTTGGTGGCCACATTGATTTAATCGACCCATACATCGATAAATTAGGCCCTGAAAATGTCTATAGCTCCATCCCCTCAAGCAACTATGATGCCATAGTATTATTAGTTAATCATGATGAGTTTAGTAAGCATACGCTTGAATATTTTGAGAGTGCACTGAATAAACCGAATGGGTTTATATTAGATCTTAAAAATAAATTTATGAAAAACAGGCTACTGTTAAATTGAGGAACGTCGCTATTATACCGGCAAGAGCAGGCTCGAAAGGATTGGCTGATAAAAATGTAGCTAATATTCTTGGGAAATCTTTAATCGAATATACATTGCAGGCTGCCTGCAAAGCCGATGTCTTCCAGGCTATTATAGTTAGTACTGATGACGAAAAAGTAATGAGGGTATGTGAAAACTATCCCGTCATTTGCCAAGAAAGACCTTCAGAATTTTGCACTGATAATGCAGGGGCTTCAGACGTAGTTCGGTATGTTGTGCATGTCAATAAACTTGAGCGTGATGACCGCATATGTTACCTGCAGCCTACCTCACCGTTGCGTGACCACCTTCACATACAGCGTTCGATGGAGTTATTTTGTGAGCATAAGCTTCCTGTAGTCAGTGTTACGCCTGCAAATGAAATACCTTATAAAATGTTCACTCTCCTAAACGGAACCCTGGATCCCTTGTTTTCTGAAGAAATGACTAACATGAGGCGTCAAGATTTGCCGAAGGTGTTCAAGGCCAATGGAGCAATTTATATTTTTAGCGTGGGTCAGTTTCAAGTAAATGATGGTTTTCCGTCGAGAGGTGGTGTTCCTTTTATAATGCCTGCTAACCTAAGCCATGATCTAGACAGTGAGAGTGATAAATTTTTGATTGAGAATGTCATGAGGGAGATGTTGTGAGTTTTAGAATAGATGATATTAATATAGGACCTGAGTTCGCCCCCGTAGTAATTGCTGAAATAGGCATTAATCACGGAGGATCACTATCTATAGCAAAGGAAATGGTTGACGCGGCGCTTAATGCGGGGGTACGCCTCATAAAGCATCAGACGCATATCGTGGAAGATGAGATGTCACCTCAGGCTGATCAATATGAAGTGGGATATATCGGTAAGTCTATTTATAGACTGATGGATGACTGCGCTCTAACCGAAAGTGAAGAATTTGAGCTCATGCATTATACGCTTGATAAAGGGGGCGTATTCATAAGCACCCCATTCTCAAGGGCCGCTGCTGACAGGTTGCAAAAGTTTAATGTACCGGCATTTAAAATAGGATCGGGGGAGTGCAATAATTACCCATTAATAGAGCATATCGCTAGAATGGGGAAGCCCATCATTTTGAGTACAGGAATGAATACGCTTGATTCTGTCGCTCCTGCGGTTGATATTATAAGAGCACATGGTATCCCCTATGCTCTTCTGCACACTACAAATATTTATCCAACTCCACCACATCTTGTTCGTTTGGGTGCGATGGCTCAAATTTCTGAACGCTTTCCGGATGCCGTGATTGGCCTTTCTGATCATACGACAACGAATCATGCATGTTACGGTGCAGTTGCTCTAGGTGCGTGCATACTCGAAAGGCATTTCACCGATTCGATGAGCAGAAAAGGACCAGATATCATCTGTAGTATGGACGGAAATGCTGCCAGAGAGTTGATTAAAGGGTCAAAAATCATTGCTCAGGAGAGGGGCGGCAGTAAGGGGCCGGTTGACGAGGAAGCTGCAGTTATAGAGTTTGCATTCGCATCGGTAGTAGCGATTAAGGATATAAAAATTGGAGATGATTTCACTCAAGATAATCTTTGGGTAAAGCGACCTGGCACAGGCCCATTTTTTGCTAAGGATTACAATTCTCTCCTCGGTAAAACAGCGACTGTTGCTATTTCAGCGGGAGAGCATATAGCCCCAGAACACTTTGGTGAGGAATAGAATGATAAATATTTGCTGTGTTACTGGTACCAGAGCTGATTATCCGAGAATAAGGTCAGTGCTAAAGATATTGAAAGATGATGGAGACTTTAACCTACAACTTATCGTGACGGGCTCTCATCTTCTAGAAGATTATGGGAATACGATTGATGAAATCAAAGAGGATGGTTTCCGTATCGATAAGACAGTGCCAATGTATATAGAGAATTTTGACACCCCTCATGGTATGACTAGATGTGTTGCTCACGCTATGGCAGGTCTAGCGGATGCCTATCAAGAGCTACAGCCAGATATTATGTTGATTACAGTTGATCGGGTTGAAACTTTAGCTGCTGCTTCGGCTGCTGCTCTGATGAATTTGCCAATTTTTCATGTTCAAGGCGGCGAGGTGACAGGGACGATTGATGAATCCATCAGGCATGCCGTTACAAAGCTTTCCCATGTTCACTTTGCGGCAACTGAGGGCGCTAAGCGACGAATTATTCAAATGGGTGAACCTGAAGAGGATGTGCATAATACGGGTTGTCCGTATATTGATGAGCTTGCTTCCTATGACTATGTATCAAAAGATGTACTTGCCAAGCAATACGGAATATCGTTTACCAAGAGTACAGTGATCCTGACATTGCATTCTGTTACTACTGAATTTGAAAAATCGTTCTCTCAGATTTCTGAAGTTTTGGATGCCCTAAAGAAATTTGATGTTGATATCCTCGCTATTTACTCGAATGCCGATGCGGGTGGAAAAAAAATCATCGATCTGCTTAAGAAGCAGACTGGTATGACATTAATACCTAATATTAAATCAAGCCACTTCGCTAGCCTAATGAAAAACTGCGATGTAATGGTTGGAAATTCGTCAGCGGGAATAAGAGAAGCTCCATTTTTTGGTTTGCCAGTTGTGAATATCGGATCGCGACAGAATGGCAGAGAGCGTGGTGTTAATGTTCTTGATTGTGATTTTAAGAGTAAAGAAATTGCCAATTGTATTCATAAAGCATTATTTGATTCGTCCTTTCGGAAAAAAATTAATGGTATGAAAAATATTTATGGTGACGGAAAGTCTGCAAATCGAATTGTAAATTTGATTAAGAATAAAGTAGAAAAAGGGATAAATGTCCAAAAATTAATTACTTACTAAGGTTCTTTATGAAAGTATTTGTAACAGGTGTTTCAGGTTGTATTGGGGTATCAGTAACGCGTGGGCTCATTAGGAATGGTCATGAAGTGATAGGTGTGGACACTCAAGTGATGCCTATGGCGATTAGTGATAATAATTTTATGCATCTCTCGGGATCAATTTTGGACAAAACATTTTTGCGCGATGCCCTTAAAGGTTGCGATGCCGTTGTGCATCTCGCGGCTCACCTGGGAGTCAAACGAACGGAAAAAAATAGGCTCAGGTGCCTCGATATTAATATCGATGGTACTCGAAACGTTCTCGAGGCCGCGCAGAGTGTAGGCACCGTGAAAAAGTTCATATTTGCTTCCTCTTCGGAGGTATATGGGGAGCCGATAGCTAATCCTGTGACCGAGCAGTCGATCACTCAGGGAAAGACAATTTATGCTATCTCAAAACTTGCTGGCGAGGAACTAACTAGAGCCTTTGGGGAAGAGCTCGGAGCGTTTGATACATGTATACTTCGCTTTTTTAATACATACGGTGTTGGGCAAGTTGGACAATTTGTTATAACTCGGTTCGTGAATAATATGTTGATGGACAAACCACCAGTTATCAACGGAAAAGGTGATCAGTTGCGTTCCTACTGTTTTGCAGAAGACACTGCAAGAGCCGTTTTGCTCGCTCTTGAGAATCCAAAATCATCTGGAAAAACTTACAACATTGGTAATAGCTCTGAGCCCATTACAATCTTAGAGCTCGCTAAAAAGATTATAAACTTAGGTGGTAAGTGTGACTCTCTTGTTCCTAAGCTCCTTGGAGATAGCTACGGAGATAGAGATAAAAGCCGGGAAATATTCTTTAGGCACGCAGATACCTCTTTGGCTAAAGATGAGTTGGGTTTTGAAGCTGAAATTAGTCTTGATGTAGGGCTCAAGAGTCTGATTAGTGCTGGTGTAGGGAAAAAAGATTGGGGAACATACGAAAACGACTATGAACATTAACTTTTCCTTCAAAAAAGGTTATGTGTCTAAGGTCCATACAATTCTTGTAAAGTCTGGATTTGGATCGAGGTTCTATTCGCTAGGATTTTTATATCTGTTAAACGGAATTCTTGATTTAGCATCCATTGCGGCGATAGGGGTGGCTTTTAGTATGACAAGTCCCCTGTCAAGCGAAATGAGTGGCTCGTCGCTAGATTTCATGAAAGATATCCTTGGTAATCCGATTACGGTCGGTTTCCTATTACTATCATCTAATTTATTACGAGCGTTCGTGAATCATCAAACGAGTTATTTCGTTATGAATCTTCATGAATCCCTGTCAAACAAAGTGATTCAAGTGTTTTTAAACTCTGGGACTTTAACGACGAATATAGTGACAGTTCTGAGGGACTCTATGACAGATATTCAGAACTTATGCTTGAATGTAGTACGCAAGCTTCTCCTTAGTATTCAAGCGATGTTCACTCTGACGGCGGTTTTGCTTGGGGTGTTTTTCTACCCAGATTCGACCGTGATATCTGCTGTTTTACTTATTTTAATCGGAGCATCTTATATCTCATTTCGGTCTTCTAAAGAGATAAAAAGCCTAGCTCCAGTGCGGCAGGATTCTTTAACGATGAGATACGATAGCGCTACTGAATTGTTACGCAATAAAGATTTCATTTGGTCAAATAATCTGATTGAAAAATCTTTGGTGGAGTACAAAGGATCAAACCAGCTTTACTCAAATGCATTAGCCAGGCAGTTGTTTCTTCAGTCTATTCCGAAGCCTCTTATCGAATCTATACTCGGATTCCTCATATTAGTTACGTTTATACTCGGCTTGTCAGATGATTTTCTGTCCATGTTTGGTATCCTGATCTTTGCAATGTATCGAGTAATGCCAAGCTTCGCTCAGCTTTATACATCTATTTTAGATTTTGTGTTATATGCTCCTGTCATCACTGCCTGTGATGAACTGGTGTTAAAAGAGATAAGGCACCAAGATTATGCCCGCACATCAAAACAAGAGCCCATTTCTCTCAATCTTAATAATATATCTTTTTCCTACGATGATAAGGTTGTTCTTCGTGATTTAAACTTCATTATCAATGCTGGGGAAAAAGTCCTTGTTGTCGGAGGTAATGGGTCAGGCAAAAGTACGCTGTTAAAAATAATCTTGGGAGTATTGTCGCCAACCTATGGGCAAGTGGTAGTAAATGGCAGCAAAAAAGAGCTAGTTGGGGTTGTATCCTTAATCCAACAGAATCAGCTGTTCTTCAATGGTGATTTATTTGACAACGTCAATCCATACAATTCAATGACTTCCCTTAACATGCCAGAGATTACTCGATTGTGCAAAGTGCTCGGGTTAGTTAAATTGCTTAAAAGTCGCTCAGCAATTTGCGAAAATAATAAATTGCTTGTGAGTGGAGGTGAGCTGCAGAGAATAAACGTGCTGCGGGTCTTACTTGAAGATCGACCGCTTCTAATTCTCGATGAAATAACAAGTAATATCGACGATAAATCTCAAGATATAGTTGCCCTAATATTAGATGAGTGTAAAGATAAGACTATCATTATGATAAGTCATGATGAAAATCATGTTGATTACTTTGGGAAAGTGTTGAGGCTTGAAAAGATTGATCAGTAATAAATTTTGGATTTGCGCCCCACGATATCGCAAGACAATTATTGATTTATATGTTGTTGTGCCTCGTTTTTATCTCCCAGTTTCAAGCCGTTTGGATCAGCCTTGGGCTCTACAATTTTTTAACTCGTTCTTTATTATTGTCATTACAGCTCTGGCATATGTCTGTAATAGGAAAGTTGTGGTGTCAGATCCCGCTCGTCTCCTTGCTGCTTTCAATCGTTTCAATAGGGTGGCCGGAAGTAGAATATTTCAAAAAACCATTTTTGGATTTTGGTGGAATGGGTTATATGAACTTAAATTATTTTCTAACAAAATCGAAAATTTACAAATAACACATTGCTTTAATAAATACATAAAAACGATAGACGATGGTTATTATGACTACAATATCGTTTTTTATGAATTCCCCCCTGCTTTAGCGGCCAGTGCAATTGTTAAAAGAAATACCAAATTTGAATATGATGTTTGCTTTGTTGGGCAAGTGTTCGATTGCGATGACGTTGGTGATTTTCTAAACGAGAGAGAAATAAACTACTTATTTAAAGCAATTGATGAGAATACACTGCGAAGTTTAACGGAGACATTAGACTGTCAAGCCACCTTGACTTACACAATTCAAGCCATAAAAAAATTAAAAGGTTTAGTTAAGAATTCTGAACAATTATTTCGAATTGCCTCATATTTTTTCCGACTTCACGTAATGGTGCATATATTGCGTAGAACTGGCGGAGAAAGAATTGCGATTGTGGGCATTGACGAAGCTTTCATTCGATCTCACTTTGACATTAAGAGAAATCTCGATCTCTTTTGCTTGCCCAAGCTTCCTTATTCAGAATCAATCGAGCTGATGCGTCGTTCAGCGTCTGTTCTAGATCTAGGCTCTAAATGTTTTCCTGATCCAAATTATCCTAGGGCTGCGCAATTAAAAAGCATTGGAGTTGAAATCAGATCTTTCGTTTTTAAACATACTAACTTAACTATATAAGGTAACTCATGGAAAATGATAATGTTTATTGGAATAAGTTCTATCAAGATAAAAAAAATGATAAGCGCTTATCCGTGCCATCACAGTTTTGTGTATTTAGTATTAATGAAATCGAAGCCAATACTGTAGTTGAGTTTGGAGCTGGCAATGGACGTGACAGTTTGTTTTTCCATAAGTGTGGCTACCGTGTTATCGCGTTAGACGCATCTGCCACTGCTATGGATATTCTCTCTGAAGATAGTTCATCAAATGATTTATTATTTCAAAGGTTCGAGGTTGGATTAGACAGCTTGGATAATCTTCCTGTAATCGATAGCCCAAAAGCTGCTTATGCTCGATTCTTTTTGCATGCATTAACTAATGACAAAATAGAATCGTTCTTCAAAATACTGAATGGATTTATGCGAGCAGGAGAATCAGTATTTTTAGAGTTTCGGGTGGCTGAAGATGAGCTACGCTCAAAGGTATTCTCAGATCATTATAGAAATTACGTTGATATGGAGTTTTTTGAAGACATGCTCGCGAGATATGGCTTTAAACGAGAATATGGGGTCCAAGGTCTTGGTTTTGCAAAGTTTAAAGATGACGACGCCTATGTTACACGGCAAATCTTGAGAAGGTTAAATGCGTAAAGAACACATTCCAAAAGATATCAACACTGAAAACTTTGTTTTTTTCAATCAGCTTTTAAGTGAGTTTGATGCTTTTCCTTTTTTTGGAACTTTGCTAGGGATGCATCGGGACAATGAGCTTATTGAAAATGATGACGATGTTGATTTTTATGTCAACCTTAAACACCGGCATAGTTTAGTGCTAAAGCTACAATCCCGTGGTTTGGCTGTTATTCACCAAAAGTCAGTGGGTAGTGATGCATTTTTTTTACAGTTTAGCCGGAAAATCGGCGAGTTTGTTTGTATATGTGATGTATATTTTTATACAGAAGAAAGAGGTTATATTTTAGAGCGAAGTAATTTTGGTGGTGAAGTAAGTAATTGGATCTCAGATTTAAAGGTAAAGAGGGAGCTAATTTTTCCATTAAATTCAAAAAGCTTCCATGGTACGGTTGTCCAATTCCCATCGCAGCCTGAGAAATTGGTGCGTTATCTTTATGGTAGTTCGTGGAGAAAGCCTCTAACTAAAAATACACAGTATATAGTGCGTGTTTTTTTTGGTCGTCCCATAGTATTTATTGGAAAAACCCAAATGTTCGCTTATCGGGTTTTACGTAAAATGTTTTATTAGATATTAATCTTATAGGGCTTAAAGAAAATGCTTATTTTGAGAAATTCTGTTTTCTTCTTTAATGAGAATCTTCTCAATGCCTTATATACATCCAGTCTGATTTATTTTCAAAACTCTTAGAGCATATTCCTGAAATGATTGCTATTGCTGATCCCACTTCATCGGTTCTTCCTTATTGCTATTCTAGTGCGTCCGAGCTTGATGGTCCTGTTGACTTATTTTGTTCAGAAACTAATTACAATAGTCAGTTTTATTTTGATTGGGGTTTCGGCAAAGTAACTAAATTCAAGATATCAAGTACTACTAATGCTAATTTGATAATAAGGGTATGTAATTATTGCAGGCTATTATTGGCGTTGTTTAGTAACAGGCGCCAGTACGACAGAGTATATGTTAATTTTCCGTCGATATTGTTGGTTGATATTTTGTTGTTCTTGGTCCTGAGAGAAAAATTAGTTTTTGTAATCCATAATGCGGTACCACACAGTTACCAGTACCGGGTTCACGTTCCAACCTTGATTTTAGCATCAGTTGTAAAGCGAATTCAGGTTATATCAACTTATAACTTCAATGAGTTTAAAAAGCGGTATGAATTCTGGGTGGACTCTAGAAAGATTTTTCTAGCTCAACATCCACAATTAGTTATTAACCCAGTTCTTGTCCCGACAAGGAGTAATCGAAAAAGTTTTTTTTCATCTGGTAACAATATAGTTCTTACTTTTTGGGGTAATGTGAAGCCCTATAAGGGGGTCAAATTCTTACTACAAATGTGTAAGTATATACAGGTCAATCAATTGCCGATAAATGTTGAGATTTATGGGAAGTGGGATAAGTCTTTATTAGGCGTGAAGCTGGATATGGAGCTCTCGGGAGGAGTTGTTATTGATCGATTCATTTCCGATGATGAGGTGCACCAGCTACTGCAAGAAGAAAGAATTTTTATATTACCGTATGAAAACGCGTCTCAAAGTGGCGTGCTTTATACCCTACTATCGTATGGAGCAGTTTTTGTGACTACTGATGTCGGAGATTGTGGTGAGTTTGTTAGAAATAAAGCAATCCCTTCATTGCTATTTGATGCTGAAAATCCTTCTTCCTGTCTTGACGCTATAAACTTTATCTGTGAAAGATATGATAAGGTGATGGAGTCACTTTATGGGTAAGCCAAAAACTGTTTATTTCGTTCTTTTATCTGGAATAACCGTTCGCAACTTACTTAATAGTGGGTTCATTGCAGATCTTCATAGAACGACGCAGTGTGATATTACAGTTATTACTTCGAAAGAATTATTTGATAATGAAGAAGCATTTCCAAGCTTAAAGTTTGAGTTTTTAACTGGTCGCAGAAATAGCGTTTTTGTGAGGGCTATTTATGCTTGTATTCGCCGGCGCGGACTCCATGTTTACCAGACGGACAGCAGTAATATATTAATTAATTCCCCTCTTAATAATTCCTTAAAACTGACCTTATCTAAATGCCTTATTTACCCGTTTCCAAAATCTAAAAAAATATTTAGGGTTCTTCACTGGCTCCTTCTTTTGGCTGCTAGGAAATTTAATAAAACAGAACAGAAGTTCGTTTTTCAATCAAATGATACTGTTATCACTACGTCTCCTAATACAATTGTAGACTTGCCAGTTATGATTGCTGCTCTGGCGAGAAATAGCACCACTATTTCACTAATTAAAAGTTTTGATAATACGACCTCCAAAGGATTTTTTCCTGTGCCTACCGATTTTTACTTTTGTTGGAATGAGATGATGGCAAGAGAGATGGATCAGATCTTCGGCGTAAAGAAATTTCGATGTGAATCCGTTGGTGTGCCCCAGTTCGATAAATATTTCACTGCTGTACCTAATTCCAATTATCTCCAGGACACACTGGGTATACATAATGGTAACCCTACAATACTGTATGCAACGAATCAGGCTGAATTGAGCCCTGACGACGTGGATATCGTTAAGCATATTTCAGGGGCTTTTCCGAACTTGAACTTTTTAATAAGGGTTCATTTTATGGATGACGTAAGTCGGTGGCAATCAGAATCATTTGACAGGAATGTATTCTTTCAATTTCCGGGAGCATCTATTTCACTTGATTCTGATTTGAGGTTGACTGATCCTAAATTTTTGGATGATCTGTCTGCTACCATTCTCAGCTGCGAATTGGTTTTAAACACTTGTTCAACGATTACACTTGATGCTATGTGTTGCGGAGTAGACGTCGGTTTGCTAAGTATAGATCTTAAAGGACGACCGTTTGCTAAATCGGTCGAGCGCTATTATCACCTAGCTCATTATAAACAGATACTTGATTTGGAGTTATTTCCAGTGATTGGCTCAATTGATGAGCTGACCTCATTCTTGTCTAAGTTTTCGGTTGATAATAGCGAAAGGCAGTTGCTTATTAAAGACGCCTCAAAAACTCTATTATCAAGGCATAAGACGTCTTTGGATCTTTTCTCTCAGGCGTTGCTTAGAATCCATGGTTAAGCTTCTTATAACTCCATTTGTTTTGTCAGGGATACTTGTGCTCACTCCGTTTGGTGTTCTATCTTTAGATATTTTTCTAATTCCTCTATTTATATTTCTATATTTGACGATGTCGGGTTGGAGGTTACCGGGCCAGGGAATTCGCAGTCTATTAGCGGTGTTAGGTATTTCATTCATTTTGGTTTTATGCCAAGTTTTAACTGTAGATATTTTCTTGATTGGTAATTATTCCGTAGCCTATTTCCGTTTTTTTATTATTTTGATATTAGCACACGTTTTATCAGTAATTATGTTGGCAGATGCCTATGGCGCGATTATTATGGTTAATCGCACATTAGTTGTTTCGTCGCTTTTTGTAATCTATGACTTATTCTTTCCAATGTTTATTGAATTTGGGGAGTATACTTACTTTTCTTTTTCCTCCTTTAGCAGACCAAGAGGCTTGCACGCAGAACCGTCTTTTTATGTCACATTTTGTGTTTCCTTAATTATAATGCGCGGGATTTTGACGGTACGTTTACCACCAGACCACAAAGTTAAGATGGTTAAAAGTGATATGATTACTTTGTTAGGGTTCCTAGTGTCTTTGTCCCTGACCGGTGCAATTGCGGCTATGTTTATCTTACAGTCTCACCTAAGGATATCTGGACGAAAGAACGCGATCTTATATGGTTTTTTACTACTAGGTCTTTCACTTGCGCTGATAACGCTTAATTTTGAGTATTTCTTTGGACGACTCGGAAATATTGGTGCCGACGGATCATCGGTTACTAGAACAATTGGAGGTCTTCTTACAGGTTATTACGCCCTTATTAATTCTCCTATATTTGGATTTGGGCTTGGCGCAGAGCAATTCCAAGCAGCGAGCGAAAGTGCGGGAACCTACTTTCAGTTTATGCCATTCGCGCTACAGTCCTGCAACATGAACGGCACTTGTTCTTATGAAATGGTTCTTTCTAATAATATGTTTATTACATCTTCTTATTTTAGTTTTGGGATTTTAGCGCCTGTCCTCATTATGATCACTTGCTACAATCTTGCGAAATACGTCAGTTTAGTATCGGCCGGTATGCTGCTTTTTTTATTAGCGTCCCGAGGCGATATTTATTTCCTCTATTTTTATTTAATTTTCTTTTTAATACTTAGGGTTTCCGATGGACGAAAAACGCGTAGCGTTCCTATTTCCATATAACACTTGGGGTGGTGCATATCGTTCCACCTATGAGTTGACAAATAGGCTCGAAAACACATGTGGTTATTCTGTGGATATCATTTTCCCATTTCTTGCTCCTCAGATAACTTCAAATGAAATTACGTTGGGTAAAAAAATATTGGTTTGGTTTAAAAGTTTTATGCGTTCGGTTATTCGTGGTAAACGAATTCCTTGGTTTGATGTTAAAGCCTCGGTGAGAATGATTCCTTTTATTTCCGATAGATATTTAAAAGAATACGACATTGTAGTCGCAAACCATTGGCATACCCTTCGCCCCGTACACCGGTTAAATATAGAGGCGAAAAAATTTATTTATGTGCGCGACATAGAAACCTTTGAGCATTACTACGATAAGCAGCTCGAGGACTTTCGGTTGCCTTTGACTAAGATTTGTGTTGCTAGCTGGATTAAGGAGTTTCTCTTATCAAAAGGCTATGATGTTCATCATGTGCTTGTCAACGGTACCAACACCAAACCATTTATAAATGACAGAGATCGCTCTTTGCCAACAGAGCGAGTCATAATTGGAATGTGTTATGCGACCCATAATGCTAAGGATATGCCTGGTGGTATTAATGTCTTAAAAAGGATTAAGGAGAAGTACCAAGACATTGAGATATACCTGTATGGTTTCCCAAGGGATCCTAAATTGGATTTCGAATATACCTATTTCCATCGTCCGGTGGGTGAGAATCTTAGGAACATTTATCGGGATATCGACATATTTTTCTGTCCATCGATACAAGAGGGATTTCATAACCCTCCCCGAGAAGCTATGGCTGCTAAATGCTGTGTAGTTGCTACTGATGTAGGTTGTATCCCTGATATTGGTGTTAATGAAGTAAATATGATGAAGGTTGATCCTCGCGATTATTCTGGGATGGTTACTGCGCTCTCACTACTGATTGAAAATAAGGATCTCCGATTAGAACTCGGTAATTCGGGCTTTGAGACCATTCAGAGCCAAGGCTGGAGTAGTGTTAAGGAAAATTTCATTAAAATAATTGAATCAGATAACTTACTGTGAGTAATAGTATGGGTGAATCGACAGTCTTAGTGACTGGTTGCGCTGGATTTATTGGATCTCATTTGTGTCAGACCTTGCTCAATTTGAATTACAAAGTGGTTGGTCTGGATAATCTAAATAACTACTATGACTCTAAGTTGAAGCATGACCGTCTCCGTCAGCTCAATCGAGAAAATTTTACGTTCGTGAGGGCTGACCTCACCAATGCATCTAAGCTACGTAAGATTTTTAAGGCCCATCATTTTTCTATCGTCATTAATCTTGCTGCTCAAGCTGGTGTGCGATATTCAATTGAGAATCCTGCATCTTATACATCTAGTAATTTGGTTGGATTCAGTGAGCTGTTGGAATGCTGCAGGCGACATGGCACTTCCCATTTAATTTATGCGTCTAGTAGCTCCGTTTATGGGATAAGTAATGACATCCCCTTCTCTACTACCAACAATGTAGATCACCCAGTATCCTTTTATGCTGCTACAAAAAAAGCAAATGAGTTAATGGCTCATTCATATTCGCACCTTTATGGTATGAGAACTACTGGACTTAGGTTCTTTACTGTATATGGCCCCTGGGGGCGGCCAGACATGGCGTATTTTTCATTTACGCAGTCAATCCTGGCGGGGCGGCCGATCAAGGTCTTTAATTCAGGCAATATGCTTCGTGATTTTACTTATATCGATGATATTGTTGACGGTATAGAAGGTTTGATGAGAAGCGATTTTTCCGATGATGAGCAAGAACAGTACCCTGGTAGATCAAAGTTTTATAGGATTTATAATATTGGTAATAATAATCCTGTTCGATTAGATACTTTTATTGCAACGCTTGAAGAGTTACTCGGGAAGACTGCTGAAAAAATTTATCTTCCGATGCAGGATGGTGACGTACCCACTACTTATGCCGACATTACTGCGTTAGCCAGTGTTACCGGCTACCAACCGTCTACGGATATCAGAAATGGTCTTGGAAAATTTGTGTCCTGGTATAAGGACTACTATGGAGAAAATAATGGTTAGAACACTTATTTTTTGTCTTATCCGTAGGCGGTGTGCAGAGTGAAAATATTTGTAACTGGCGGTGCGGGTTTTATCGGATCCGCGGTTATCCGTCACTTGATAGAGGATAAAGGAGAGACTGTCGTTAATCTAGATAGTCTAACCTATGCTGGTAATCTGGATTCTTTGCTCGAAGTTGCGCAAAACCAGCAATATACTTTTGAAAAGGTAGATATTTGCAACGGCGATGAGCTTGATGTTTTATTTTCACAACATCAACCGGACAAAGTAATGCATCTAGCGGCTGAAAGTCATGTCGATCGCTCCATTGATGCCCCCGCTAGTTTCATTGATACCAATATAATGGGAACTTTCACTTTACTTGAGGCGGCAAGAAAGTATTTTGGTGATTTAACTTATGCTAGACGACAAGAATTTCGCTTCCATCATATTTCTACAGATGAGGTATATGGTGATTTAGAAGGCACTGAAGATTTATTCACTGAGCAAACATCCTACTCACCGTCATCACCTTACTCTGCAAGTAAAGCGGCTTCTGATCATTTGGTCAGGGCCTGGGGTCGTACCTATGGGCTTCCTATAATTATTACTAACTGCTCAAACAATTACGGGCCATATCATTTTCCTGAAAAGCTGATTCCCCATGTAATCCTGAACGCTATTCATGGCAAGCCTCTACCTATTTATGGTAATGGTTTGCAGATACGTGATTGGCTATATGTGGAGGATCATGCAAAAGCATTAGTGAAAGTTATTACTGGGGGTGAAATTGGACAGACTTATAATATCGGGGGGCATAATGAAAAAACCAACCTGGAAGTGGTTCAAACTATTTGCGACTTACTTGAAGAGCTTGCACCCTACAAACCCGCAGGTATAGTCAAGTACAGAGATTTAATAACGTTTGTTAAAGATCGCCCTGGCCACGATGCTCGCTATGCTATTGATGCTTCGAAGATTGAACGTGAACTTGGCTGGATACCAGTGGAGACATTTGAGACTGGATTACGTAAGACAGTGCAATGGTATTTGGAAAATCAAGAGTGGTGGATGAGAGTGCTTTCTGGCGAATATCGTTTAGAACGGCTGGGGGAATAATATGAGTTCAAGCTATAAAGGAATTGTTTTAGCGGGTGGCTCTGGCACACGTCTGCATCCAATTACCAAAGGCGTATCAAAGCAGCTATTACCGGTCTATGATAAGCCGATGATTTATTATTCAATCTCTGTATTAATGCTAGCTGGTATTAGGGAAATTCTAATTATTTCTACACCGGATGATATTTTAAATTATAAGCGCCTGCTGGGTGAAGGCTCAGATTTTGGTATTATGATTGATTACGCAATACAACCAAGTCCGGACGGTCTTGCTCAAGCATTCATCATTGGAGAGAAGTTCATTGGTGAAAGTAATGTTGCGTTGGTCCTTGGCGACAACATTTTTTATGGCCAACACTTTACTGATAATTTAAAAGCTGCAACAGCCAAAAAGATTGGAGCGACGGTTTTTGGTTATCATGTAAAAGATCCCGGACGTTTTGGTGTGGTAGAGTTTGATGAAGCAGGAAAAGTTCTTTCTATCGAAGAAAAGCCTCTTTTTCCTAAATCAAATTATGCCGTCACTGGTTTATACTTTTATGACAATGACGTCGTTCAAATCGCCAAGTCTATTATGCCCTCACCTCGAGGTGAGCTTGAAATTACGGATGTTAATAAAGCCTACCAGTCGAGAGGGGATCTCAAAGTAGAGTTGCTTGGGCGTGGTTTTGCTTGGTTAGATACAGGCACTCATGATTCCTTGATGGAAGCTGGTCAATTTGTGCAAACGGTTGAGCATCGTCAGGGACTAAAAATTGCTTGTTTAGAGGAAATAGCCTTTCATAAGGATTGGCTATCGAAGGAGCTTTTGCTTATTAAAGCAGAGGCACTTAAAAAGACTAGTTATGGTGAATATTTACTAAAAGTTGCGGGTGGTTATAAATGAATGTGGTTAAAACAAAATTGGATGACTGCGTAGTAATCGAGCCAAAGGTTTTCGGTGATGAGCGTGGATTCTTTCTTGAAACATTTCATGCTGACCGATACGCTGAGATAGCTGGAATAACGGTGCCGTTTGTGCAAGATAATCATTCTCGCTCATCAAACGCAGTATTGCGTGGGTTGCATTATCAAAAAAGCAAGCCCCAAGGAAAGTTGGTTCGAGTAGTTCGAGGCGAAGTTTATGATGTTGCGGTGGACATCAGGCAAGGGTCCCCCACTTTTGGTCAATGGGAAGCGGTTATTCTCTCAGAGGAAAATAAAAGGCAATTTTGGGTGCCGCCGGGCTTTGCTCACGGTTTTTTGGTGCTTTCTGGTACCGCAGACTTCGAATATAAATGCACCGAGTATTATGATCCTTCTGATGAAGGAAGTATTGTGTGGAATGATCCTGATATAGACATTTCATGGCCCATAAGTAATCCAGTTTTATCTAATAAAGATAAAAATGCTGCAACGCTTGCGGATTTAAGTAAATGAAGGTGTTGGTATTAGGCGCAAGAGGGCAGCTTGGTCAATGCCTGCATGATCAGCTGGCAAGTACACTTCACGAGGTGGTTTATACCACTAGACAACAAATTGATGTTTGTGATTTTGAAAGTACAAAATATGAGATTGCTAAAATCTCTCCCGATGTAATTATCAATGCAACTGCATATACTGCGGTTGACCATGCCGAGCAAGACCCCGAAACTGCTAGTCTTATTAATCATTTAGCCGTAACCAACCTCGCAGATATATCTAATCTTGTTGATTGTTACCTAATTCACATATCTACGGATTATGTATTTGATGGTGCATCGGACGCCCCTTACACAGAATCCAGTGACACAAATCCTCAAAGTGTTTATGGCTATACCAAATTAATGGGAGAGCTTTCAATCCGGTCTTCAGAATGCAAGTTCTTAATAATAAGGACCAGCTGGGTGTTTAGTGAATATGGCGATAACTTTCTAAAAACAATGCTGCGCTTGGGGGCTGAACGCAAAGAGCTCAGCGTGGTAGGCGATCAAATTGGCTGTCCTACATATGCTCAAGATCTAGCGAAAGCAATCGTTGCAGTGCTGCCCTATCTAAGGGATAACAAACTTGCATCAAAGTTATATCATTTCTCGGGTAACCACTGTTGTTCATGGTTCGAATTTGCTGAAGCCATATTTGCTGAAGCGAGAACGGTTGGTCTTAAAACTCCAGCTTTGGTGCGTTCAATCGCATCGTCAGATTTCCCAACAATTGCAAAACGTCCCATCTATTCGGTAATGGATGGGAAGGCTCTCTACGATGACTTTGGTATTGAGCAGTCAGATTGGCAACTTGGAGTCCATGCGGCTGTGTCTAAAATGCTTACTGAGAAAAAAAATATTAGTTAGTCAGTTGAGAAAATGCATACTTCTTGAGTTAATCCAATTGATACGCAAACCGCCTATAAAAGTCCTTCTAGAAATGTCTTTTTGTAAAGATCGATTTAAGAAATTGGAGTTACAATCTCTAGTGGTAGTTTTTATAATGTAAAACATGTTGAATAAAGTCCTAATAGGTTTTTAGGTTATACAAGAATGTGTAAACACGAGGAGTATGAGGATATGTTTAGATACTTCTTCTGCATATTTGTCCTTTGATTTTTAGTTGAAATGGTTAGTAAAAGGAGCTTAGGTTGAAAAAATTAGGAGTGCTACTGTGTTATAATGATGCGGATTTTTTGAAAATTTGTATTGATCATTTGATAGATTCTGGCCATGACATTGTAGTGTGGGACCATGGCTCCACTGATGATACCTCAAAGGTTCTTGATTCCTTTGGTAATCTGTTTGTTGAAAGAAAATTTGTGCCAAGATCATTTGATTTTTACAAACTTTACCCTTCGATGTCCCAAAATCTAATCGATAATTATATTAAGTCATATGACTGGATATCATGGCCCGATCAAGATGAGATTTTGGAGGGCCCAAATAGAAGTAAAACCTATTCAGACTATCTTGATGATGTTTATGAAGGAGGCTATGACTATATTTGCTTTAACAATATAAATTTTTGGCATACAGAGGACGACGATATTGCTATATGTGACCCAGTTCGACGAATTAAACATTACAGTATCTTTCCTGATTGCTCTCCAAGGATAAGGTCATGGAGGGCCTGTAAGACTAACTTGAGACGCTTTAATCATAATGCGGTTGGTCGCTACAAGTATCCAATTAACTTTAACCTTCGTCATTATCCGATGAGGTCTAACGAGCAAATGATGGAAAGATTGTTAGTGACTAGGGCTAATCTGTCTAGTGGAGCTACTAATATCCATTATGAAAATATGAAATCAAATATTGACAGACTTTTGATTCCCGGTTCGTATTTGCATTACGATGATGGGAGTGATTTAAATCTTGCTATTAAATATGATTGGAGAACAGTGTATGGATATGGAAAGCCGCAATCTAGGTTGCAGCAGGCCGGCAATAGACTTAAAAAAATATTAAAGCGATAGACTGTATTGTATTGACGCTTTAACCTGGAACTTATTTCTTTTAAGTAGGCTTCCCATCTGACTTTCAGACGTATCTTAGATTGAATATGACATTTTTTGTTCTTGATTTTTTGAATATATATCCCAAAAAGGTATCTTTTATATCAATGTATTGTCTAATTATGTGCTAATTAATTTTTGTGCACTAATTTTTTGTATGTGGCCTCCTAGAAGTCTTACGACTGTAGTTTCACAATATATGAGTACTGGGATGCTTAGGGAAAAAATGTTTTTAAAGAAATTAAGTAAATTGTTACTGCAATAACATTATGATAATTTTCAGAGATCTTTATTTCACCTTCTGTCGGTAATTGCTAGTCAGGCAGGTTACTATATAGATCAAATCAAGACGAATATTTATATTGCAATTGAACAAAGTGGACTTCATTTGCCTATATGCTGCTGATATGATAGCTACTTATAAAATGCTATTAAAAAAATCACTGTCAGCAGTCGAAGTGTATTCCCCCGGTTGTTGTTATGATCCATTTCAAAGATGTCTAAATGGACTTGATCTTCTGGTGATCCTCATGCTCCCAGTTGCTAAATATAATTTTATAATTGGAATTTTTGGATAGACTGCTTAATTAAGGAGACTGTAGAGTGAGATTAGAAGATTTTTTGCAACATCAGCATCTGAATCCTGCCGAACGTTTATATTGTTAAAATATACCTTTTCCTCATATTGTTCTTGACAACTTTATCAATCAAGATTTGCTCTCGAAGGTCGAGCAGGAGTTTCCGGACTTACAAAATTTGCAGGATGTGCTTAGCTTCTCTAACAGAACCTCATCGAAGCATGCAAGCAAGGGATTCAAGGATATTTCCGCCAGTGGCACAAAGTTGATTGCTTTTTTAAATAGTGATGTATTTCTCAATTATCTGAGTTGTTTAACGGGGATCGAGGAACCTTTGATATCTGATCCGTACCTTCAAGGAGGGGGATACCATCAAATTAATAATGGCGGAGTTTTAAAAACTCACATTGATTATGCAAAACATCCCAAAATGGGTTTAGATCGAAGAGTAAATCTGCTGTTGTATTTAAATAAAGACTGGGAGACTAGCTGGGGAGGGTCTCTTTGTTTATTTGACAAGGAGAATCTAATTAAACCGGCAGTTAAAGTAAGCCCTATCTTTAATAGGTGCGTGATTTTCTCGACAACATCTTTTTCTTATCATGGCCATCCTGGCTTAGTTAAATGTCCTGCGGGTATAACCCGTAGATCATTAGCGCTGTATTATTTTTCAAACGGCCGGCCTAGCGAGGAGGTTAGTGACCAATCAAAACAAGACCCAACTCAAACATTCTGGATAGACGATAAAGGGAAAAGTATAAGCAATACTCTTTTTCGCAGGGTTATCGTTAAGTTATTACCACCGCTGGTATTGGATATTGTTCGAAAAATTCGACAAGCACGATAAGCTGTTTTGTATATCGTGGTTTTGTCATATTATGGCATAACACGCATCTTCAATAGTTAATTTCTATATGAGCTGCTTTTTACATTTTTATCCTGGAAGAAAGTTAAACTTTTCTTTTAAATGTCTGTTGGTTTATCCAGTCTTTTCCTAGACAAAAATCTATCTGCTTTTGGTTATATATTCCCAGTGGCGTTTCCATTAATTCAAAGTAGTGCTGGTCGTATTCTTGCGAATGATAGTACAACCAGTTTCTTTGTAAGTTCGCTTTGAGAAATCGTGCATTGGCGGTTCTCCCATCTATGACTATTAATGTGCCTGGGGTTAAAAAGTGCTCTATGGCAATTATGTCACCGGACATGGGCATTCTATCTGGATGATTAGTAGACAAACCTCTTACATTTCCTGTTGGTGAAAATTGGTCAGGTCCATCAATATAGATTAGGTCAGGACATATGTTTGGGATGCCGTCAAAAAACGTACAGATTCTTGAATTTATATGGCCGACATGACACTCACAAAGGTGATAATGAATATTGTCTAAATCCTTATAGTCCGATTTGACTGCATCAACCCAGTCTTGGTTATTATCAACTGAATGACACTCAAATGGATTTGACCTTCTGAGATTTTGAGTGACATAATCTTGGTAGTTTTCTTTGTTTTTTGACAGCGCATGGCTAAAGACAGCAGTCGATTTGCCAACCCCCAATTCAAGAACTGTCGTCACCTTTCTCGATGTAGTTAGGTAATGAAGTCTGATTAAGTCGTCTAATTCTGTAGAGTTCGGATAGGCTTTGTTGCTAACTGTTTCATACGCAGACCGCTCTATTTTTCTGTGGATATCGCCGTAATGGCTTAGATCAATACCCAGAAGCTCGTGAATGGGGTTGTTCTTTAAATAGGAAACGTAATCGAGTTCTTTTAGTAAATCCAACTTTATTCTCCGTTATTGTCTGTTGGGAAATCAGATGAATTGAGTGTCATCGGGATTCGCTAATGTAATGCAAGATAATTCCATAAGTATACATAGCCGATATGTGTAGATAAAGTAGCAACTGATAATTGAATAGATTTTTACTGCGGCAAGTGAATGAAGTTGCCTTGTGAGTATTGTAAGGATAGAGCTGGCCCCTAGATTCTGGACAGTCGGATAAGTGGATAAACGCTCCATTTTTTGGCATCGTTGATGCCGTAGAAGGAGCAAAAAATGACCAGAAGACCTCGCCGTAACCATTCACCTGCCTTTAAAGCCAAGGTAGCCCTCGCTGCCATCCAGGGTGAGTTGACCATAACCGAACTAGCACAGAAGTTTGATGTGCACGCGAACCAGATAACCCAGTGGAAGACCCAGATGCTTGAGCGTGCTGCAGACGTCTTTGAGACTGGTAATTCGCCGGGAGCCCCGCCGGTTGATATCAAGCGCCTTCACGCCAAGATTGGAGAACTGACCTTGGAAAACGATTTTTTAGAAGGCGCGCTCACCAAAGCGGGAATGTTGAGCGCAAAGCGATGATCGACCGTACTGATCCACTGCCTGTCACTAAGCAGGCCAAGTTGCTGGGCGTAAGCCGCAGCGGTATTTATTACTTGCCAACACCAATATCAACAATAGACCAACAGATAATGGTCAGGATTGATCGGCTCCATCTTGAGTTCCCCTTTGCCGGTGCTCGCATGTTGCGAGGATTGCTGCGCCAGGAAGGCTTTAGCATTGGTCGTAAGCGTGTGGCCAGACTGATGAAGCGCATGGGCGTAGAGGCACTGTACCGCAAACCGCGGACGACAAAGCCGGCGCCAGGGCATAAAATCTATCCGTACCTGCTACGACATTTACCGGTAGAACGTGCCAACCAAGTCTGGGCCATGGACATTACTTATCTGCCGATGGCCAAGGGTTTTGTCTACCTGGCGGCCGTTGTGGATTGGCACACACGGCGCGTGCTGTCGTGGCGCCTGTCTGTCACCATGGATACTCATTTCTGCCTTGCGGCAGTCGAGGATGCCATTGGAAATATGGTAAGCCCGAGATCATGAATACCGATCAGGGGAGTCAGTTTACGTCAAAGGCGTTTACCGGCCTGATACAAGACAATGGCATCAAGATCAGCATGGATGGCAAGGGTGCTTGGCGAGACAACGTGTTTGTTGAGAGACTCTGGCGATCTGTCAAATACGAAGAGGTATATCTGCATGCTTATGAATCAGTAGCGGCTGCCAGGCAAGGATTGGATCGTTACTTCACGTTCTACAACAGTCGTCGACCGCGTTCCAGCCTCGACGAGCAGACACCGGATCAAGTATATTTTGAGTCGCTGCCAGCATTATTGGCAGCATAACTGAAGGGGCGTGAATTCACTTATAGATTGGGATTAGTTGTCTGGAAAAGCGGGGCCACCTCAGATCTTTCCGAAAGCGCCGCAAAGTTAAAGAGTTTTCAAAATCTGATAAAAACATACAACTGGTCGAAAAATATCATATCAGCTACTAATAACTCTCGCTCAGAGACAAAATATTAGCGGGGCAATTATTCCTAGAATCAATCAAAATATTGATAAATGCTGGCAATAAAACTGCAGGCTGATTGAAATCGCAGCATAAGGTTGCGCGATATGAATAAGAAAAAATCTGTTTTAATTGACTTATTGTTAGTGATTGGTATATTACCGAAATTCCAGTTTTTTATGGATAGTACCGCTTGTATATTGAGGATGTATTTGTCATTGCTGGCATCAATATCGAGAAGCTTATGAGTAGGATTAGAATTTGAATCGGCTGCGCGATTGACCTCTCTGTGCACATGCGATTTTATCTTTCGGTTTTGTCTTTTAAACGTAGATGTATCGTATTTTAAATAAAACACGCTCTTATTATGTAAAGCGGTTTGGCAATTTAGTCGGAGTTTCCTATGTTTTTAAATCTCCCTACAACGGCTCATTTTTAAACAATTTATCTGTGGGTAGAGAACTGTGATGGCCCTTGTCTCAATAATAATGCCTAGCTTCAATAGCGAAAAATTCGTTGGCAGCGCTATAGATTCTGTCATTGCTCAAACCTACGCTAATTGGGAGCTTTTAATTTGCGATGATGGATCGGTCGACAACTCTTGCTCAGTGATCAATAGCTATGTTGAATTAGACTCGAGAATCAAACTTATATCAAATTGTTATTCTAAGGGCGCGCCGGGTGCTCGCAATTCGTCTCTAGATAGCGCCTACGGAAGGTATATCGCTTTTTTGGACTCTGACGACTTATGGTATCCCGACAAGCTAGAGCAACAAATTTCTTTTATGACAACAGGTCAAATAGCATTTTGCTACAGTTATCATGATGTGATGGATGAAAATGGTTCTCTTTTAGGGACCTATCTGGCTCCAAATGAGGTTAACTTGAAAAAAATGAAGATAAGTAACTTCATTCCTTGTTTAACTGCGGTGTATGACTCAAAAGTCCTTGGAAAATTCTATCAACCCCAAATCAAAAAACGCAATGATTTTGCCCTTTGGCTCAAGATTTTGAATGGAGGAGTTGTTAAAACCGCCTATTGTTTGCCGCTGGTAACTGCTCGATATAGGGCCAATTCTTATGGGTTGTCCAGTGATAAGTTGGATTCGTTAGTTTTTTTCCGACGATGCCTAATGAAATACGGGTCATGCTCACGTTTTGAGGCATATTTCTATAGTGGTATTTATTTAATGTTAATGTTGGCAAAAAAGAAATTCATTAACGTTTACAATTGGTTTGTTATACGCCTTTAATTTAAGGTTAAAGTTATTAAAAATTTTATTTTAAAGGTGTTGTGTAAATGGCTCTTGTTACAGGCTCAAGCGGATTTGTGGCCTCGGTTCTGGTCCCAGGTGTGAGAAAGACGGATAAGGTTATTGGTGTTGATCTAACGCCAAACGAATTCACGAATTGGGTTATGGACATATCTAGTACAGCTATTCTAGAAAGTCTTAAATCAAAAGAATTACACTCAGGTTTATATCATTTTGGGGGTAACATTTGTTGCTCTTGGGCTGAGTTTTCTCAAGCTATTTTTGATGAAGTGTTGGAGCTTAAAGTTATTGCGAGTAAGCCTAATGTTGTAGCAATAACCACAAAAGACTTTCCCACTTTGGCCAAACGGCCTGCACAGTCTCAGCTAAACTCAGATAAACTTAAAGTTACTTTCGGGGTTGATCCATCAGACTTTATGCTTGGAATTCGATCGTCGCTTACCGCTATTAATAATGAAATGCATTTAGCACCAGGTTGAAATCAATTTATGGATAATAATGAAGTAGCGATTGTTGGCGGGGCTGGGTTTGTTGGTTCAAGACTTACAGCTCGTTTTAGAAAGGGAAATGTTTGTTCGAATAAATATGACATTGATCTAAGCAATCAATTAGATAAAAGTATCTATCTCGATGTTGAGGACGTTGATTCGCTTGATCAACTGGAAGGCGTGAGCACAATTATTAATCTCGCCGCAGTTCATCGCGATGATGTACGTCCATTAAGTCGCTATGATGATGTAAATGTCCAGGGAGCGAAAAATGTTTGCGAGGCAGCCTGCAAGCATGGTGTCCATAAAATTATTTTTACCAGTTCTGTTGCTATTTATGGATTTGGACCCGCTGATACAGATGAGTCTGGTGAGCCAAATTATTTTAATGACTACGGTCGGACTAAATACTTAGCGGAACTGGTTTATAAAGAATGGCAGGCTGAGGACCCAGAAAATCGTACCCTTGTTATTGTCAGGCCAACAGTAATATTTGGTGAGGGTAATAGGGGCAATGTGTACAATCTTTTAAAGCAAATTGCTTCGCGAAGATTTATGATGTTTGGTAATGGTAAAAATAGAAAATCCATGGCTTATGTTGAAAATGTAGCGGCATTTTTAGAATACAGTTTGTCATTCAAGCCAGGTTTACATATCTACAACTATATTGATAAGCCCGATTTTGACATGAATACATTAGTGTCTGAGGCGCGAAAAACACTATTCGGAAAAAATAATGTTGGACTGCGGTTACCTGCATTTTTAGGAATGGGCATTGGCTATTTTGCTGATGTTGTTTCTAAAGTAACGGGTAAAACTCTTCCTGTTAGCAGTATTCGGGTTAAGAAATTTATGGGCACAACGCAATTTGCATCATCGGTGAGTAAAACTGGTTTTGTTCCACCAGTAAGTTTGGAAGAGGGTTTGGCTAGGACTCTTCGTTACGAGTTCCTGGAAGATAATTCAGATAAGCGAACCTTCGATACAGAATAGATAAGTCAGTAGACCCAGTTTCTTAAATATCTCATCGCAGTCGAATCCGACTGCCATCCTCCTCTAAGCATAATCTTCTCCAAGGGCTCACCTTGCTCTAACAAATCAAGTGCCGCACCAACTCTAAAGGAATGACCACTTAGGAGTTGTTGGTTTGAACCAGTTTTTAATCCTTCCTGAAGCTTTTTCAAGATGGTGCTAATACTCGCTGGATTTAGGCTATCCCCAATATGTCCGTGTTTGTTAATGGACCTTAGGATATAGCCCTCATTACAAACTATCCCTTCCCATTGATTTAATAGGCCAAGCAGTTCTTCGCTGATAGGTAGAACTTTACCCGTTCCATACTGATCGGTTTTGGAGAAGTTAAGCCTAACGATAGGCTTGCCATTGGGTGCACAATCTAAATCTTCAAACCTAAAGGCGCAGAGTTCTGATCTTCGGCGCATGGTTTCATAACCCAATCTCAGTAAGACTTGGTTTCTTATTCCCATAATGCGGTTATCGCAGTTATTAAGTAGCTGATTGAGTAGGCTTTTGGTCAGTGGTGTGGCCTGTCCTTGAGCTCGTCCAATTTTGCGGTGCATGCGCTTTAGGGCGAGTATCACTTCTGGTTGCTTGGTGGGGTCGTTGTTTTTGGAAAGTTTGAGTACCGTGCCTAGGCTATTGATTCGTCTGCGGATAGTGGCGCTTTTGTTAGTTTGGCTTAAATAATCAACGTACATTGCCATGGTGTCAGCGGTTGCAGGGACTGGGGCTTGGTTATTTTGTAGGCACCAGTTTTGGTACTGGGCAAAGTCTGATCTGTAGGCCCTGATGGTATTTTTGGCAAAGGCGCCATCAAATTTGGCGAATATATCCTCAATCATGCTATTCTCCGAATACGGATATTAAAAATCTTATATTGGAATTAAATATTCCACAAATGGATAATAAATGATTTCATCTGAACAAATCAAGGCTTCTCGTGCACTTTTAGGTTGGAGTGCAGCTGAGCTTGCGAAACGAAGTAGTGTTGGTGCTACAACTTTGCGTCGTTATGAGATGGTTGGTGGTGTTCCGAGTGCTAACTTGTCAGTTTTGTTGAAGCTTAAATCTACGTTAGAAAATGCCGGTATTCAGTTCACTGGTGATCCTCTGGTTAACCCCGGCGTTACCCTGAATCTTAAGAAGTAGGGGATATCTCTATGGCAGATCATAAAGAAATCAAACTCCCTCAATCTGCTAGCTACAGCAACCTTCCTGAATACAAAGATCATGTAGATCAAATCCTTAACAGCTATGACTTTCCCGAGGGTGTGTTGGGTGAGTTGGTGCGCCAGATGGCGGATGCGATGTGGTGGGTTAAGACCTATCAGAAGGACAAGGACCACCTGATTGTTATGAAGATGGCAATGCTGGTTAAGAGCCGCAATGATATAGGCATTGATCCAGAGGAAAAAGCGCTTCGGTTTTTTGACTGCCTGTTAAGTTCTTGGTCGGGTCAGGTTTTAGATGCTGAGAATCAAGCATTCTTGGATAGTGCGATGCGATCAAAGGGTCATAACATGGCATCGCTCAGGGCGGATGCGATTAGGCGATCAATCAAGGAGCTTGAGGTGATTGATCGGTTAATTGAGCGACAGTTTAAAAATATGCGCCTGTTGATGCAGTCCTACGAGTCGGTTAGATTCGCACCGCAGTTGCTTAAGAAGATGGACCTTGAGATTAAGCAGTTAGAGCAGGGTATCGAGAAGACTATTGAAGATCAGCGTCGAGAAGTTAGTCGCCAATAGGGCGAACGCACAAAAATCCTCTGGCCCTCAAACTAGGGCGGGCAAGCTTCGCTCTGCTAGGAATGCGCTCAAGCACGGCCTAGGTGCTCAATCCCCAAATTCCTACCAAAATCCTTCTTTGTTAAAGCATTTTCCCGAACTTCAATCCTATCAGCAAGAGTTTACTAACCTTGGTTACTCTGATGCGCAATCAGATGAGATTATCGAGGCGTTATTAACGGCAAGGCAGGTCACTGAGGCAAAGCACAGCGCCTATAAAGACAGGTTAAATGAAGACCGTCTCGCTAATATGACACTTGAGGGAATGACAAGCTTATTGCGTGAGTTTGGCGATCCTGCGGCAACGGTGACGCCTACTGAGCGGGCTAGGGTGGCGGCGTCGTTGTTTAAGCAGGTGCAGAAGGATAATGATCTTGCGGGCTTGCTGTTTGAGAAGTTCGAGGCGCATCGAAGATTAATGCGCTATGAGCAGCGGGCATTTAATCAGCTTCGCAAGAAGAGCTTAGTTAAAAAATAACAAAACGAAGCCAAAGCGTTTAACATGCGATAAATACCCTTATCGATAACTAAGCTTATTGAATCAAATTCCAAACCCGCTCGTGGCCGTAATAAATGAAAAACTTTACGACGAACTCTATACCTCCAATCACAGCAGCCGTACTAAGCTCGCCCGTCACGATATAGGCAATAAGGGCTGTTGTTAAAGTCGCAGTGACACGCCAGGTTAGTGCTTTTGTTAGGCTACGAGCATGGGAGTTTGGGTTTTTTAGATCTTCGCGCAATGTCATACCTTACTCCTGTACATTTCTTGTTATCACTTCAATAAGTTCTCTGGCAGAGTCATCGATTGTCTGGCCCTCTGTTTGGATGATCAAGTCCGCACTCACTGGTACTTCATAATCACTATCGATACCCGTAAAGTTGGGGAGCTGACCACTTCGTGCTTTTTTGTACAGCCCCTTAGGGTCACGCTCTTCAGCCACCGCTAGTGGCGTATCAACGAAGATTTCAAGAAAGTCCCCCTCCTCGAAAAGGCTCTTTGCCATGTCTCGCTCAGCTCTAAAGGGTGAGATGAACGCAGTGAGCACAATGATTCCTGCATCCATCATTAGTTTTGCCACTTCTGCAATTCTGCGAATATTTTCTACCCTATCTGCCACAGTAAAGCCTAGGTCCTTTGAAAGACCATGGCGTACGTTATCGCCATCTAATATGTAGGTTCGATAACCCTGTTCATGGAGGATCTTTTCTGCAGCACTAGCAATGGTTGACTTACCTGAACCTGAGAGTCCGGTGAGCCATGCGACTCGACCCTGATGACCTGCTAGTTTCTCCCTTGCTGGTCGATCGACAGAAAGTGCCTGTCGGTGTACGTTAGATGCTCGGCGCAGGGCAAAACGAATCATGCCTGCGGCAACGGTCGCGTTGCTGTAGCGATCGATTAATACAAAAGCACCAAGGCCTGGGCAGTTTGTGTAGGCTTCAAAAGGGATTTCAGCATCTAAGTTGATTTGAACTGTGGCAATTTCATTCAGAGCAAGGTCTCTGCCAGGTAGTTGCTCAAAGGTGTTGATGTCATATTTAAATCGGATGTCAGATAGGCTGGCATTGACTTGGGTGGTGCCTAATTGCAAGGCATAACGTCGTCCAATATAGCCGGGTTCGTTGTCCATCCACACCAGTTCTGCCTCAAATTGATCTGACACTTCACAGGGGGCATCTGCCGCGACAATGAGGTCTCCACGAGAAAGATCGATCTCTCGATCCAGAGTTAATGTGACGGCTTGGTCGGTCACTGCTCTGTCCAATTCTTGGGTTGAGAGAACGATTTGGTCGATTTTAGCTAGCTGGCCCGAGGGTAAGGCTCGAATTGAATCTCCAGGCTGAACACTGCCAGCCAAAACGGTTCCTGAAAAGCCTCTAAAGTCAGCACTAGGTCGATTAACCCACTGCACAGGGAATCTAAAGGGGTGTTGATTGAGTCTTTCTCGAATATCAACTGTTTCAAGAAACCCCAGAAGAGTAGGGCCTTGATACCAATCCATTGGTTTAGATCGGTCTATTACGTTGTCCCCTTTAAGGGCAGACAGAGGAATAGGTGTCACTGACTTAAATGCCAGGTGCTTGCGCAAGATATTGTAGTCCTCACAGATCTGATTAAATCTGCTCTCAGAATAATCCACCAAATCCATTTTATTCACTGCTAACACCACGTGCTCGATCCCTAAGAGAGAAGCAATAAAGGAATGGCGGCGAGTTTGGGTAAGGATCCCTTGGCTGGCATCGACTAAAATAATGGCAACGTCTGCGGTTGAAGCACCGGTAACCATATTGCGGGTGTATTGTTCATGCCCTGGGGTATCGGCCACAATAAATTTGCGACGATCGGTATTAAAGAATCGGTAGGCAACATCAATGGTGATTCCCTGTTCACGTTC
>Ga0206130_10001578_pt1 | contig 32870 bp, 31 predicted proteins | sample Helgoland_Spring_9_FD_148637 | JGI IMG/M metagenome (GOLD analysis project Ga0206130, IMG submission 148637) | Pelagic subsurface seawater microbial communities from Kabeltonne, Helgoland, North Sea - Helgoland_Spring_Bloom_20160512_1 | ecosystem: Environmental > Aquatic > Marine > Epipelagic ...
CCTTTAAGTGAATCTATTCCATGTTTTACAATTGTATCAGCTATAGCTTCTCGCTCAGCGTGTGGTTGACCTGCTTCTTTGTGCCAGCCTGTGCCGAGCAAGTGACCGTGTTTTACGATGACAGCCCCCACCGCCGGATTTGGGGCGCATGTGCTGCGCCCTTTGAAAGCTTGTTCTATGGCCAATAGCATCCAATACTTGTCGTCTTTGCACTTGGGCATGCGTTATTGTGTGCTTGAGTTGTAGGTTTTTGCAAGCTGTGAAGAACCGCCTTGTTTTTGTGAGTAAGTTGTCAGTGTCTGTGTTTATCTTGGTCTTGGTCTTGTCCCTACACCTTCTATTCGGAATGCTAATGAGCTTTTTCTCACGTTATTAATCCTGTGGAACGCCCAGCCTTATCATGTGCAACACGTGTTTAAGTAAGTTACTCACAAATAGAAGAAGAAGAATATATAAAGGGTTTAAATAAACTAATCATAGAAGAGGTGAATAACTTCCTCTGATTTGATTACATGAGTATTAAAACTAGTGACTTGACGATTTGTTACAGCTATGGAGAAATAAAAATACACCACAAAGAATTATCTATGAAGAACGACGACCTATTGCATACAGAAAAAATATTAGCTGAGCGTAAAACGTTCTATTTAGATCTCAAACAAAACGCTCGGGGAAAAGTCGTCAAGATCACTGAGGATGTATCTGGTAATCGAGACACAATTATGGTGCCAGCAGAAATACTTGGAGACTTCATTGCGGCTTTGACTGATATTCAGGCTACATCTGATGAGAATTAAAACCCAAGAACAGTAAGGCTGATATAGTTTTAAGTAAGTGCCTTAGCCCACTGCTGATGCCACTCTTGAGGTATACGAGTAGGCCTGCCTTCCTGATCGCTGCTCATTTGTACGAGAGCGAGAGACTGCCGACAAGTTACTAAAACTTTATCATCTGTATCTCTCGTCATAACAAATGAACACCAGAAGCGTGCGCGTCCTAATTTATCAAGTTTGCCTAAGATTTTGACTCTATCACCTAGTAAGGCGGGTATTCGGTAATCAATTTCTGTGCGAACAACCGCCGGAAATAAACGGTTGTTGGCCATTTCCTTAAGATTCATTCCCATGCTTGCACCAAGATGAGTTCGACATGTTTCTATCATGCGTAAGTAGGCAATATTGTTTACTACCCCAGCACAATCAGTATCAAAAAACATAACATCTTCATGTGTTATAAATTCTGGAATTTGCATAAAACAAAATTGATTGCTATGTCATTAATTTACAAGAAATCAATAACGCACAATCAACCGATATAATACTTAGGCTTGCCGAGTGGAAATGAATTATGCATTGTGCCATTTATGGAAAGGCTCAAAGGTATACGATCCATTAACATAGCTAGATTATTATACTTATTAATCTGTGAGCTCGCAGGAGCTGCAATGGCTAATCATATAGCAGGATCTGAAAAAATATGGATCGGTGTGTTAGGTGGCTTGGTGTTGGCTTTGTTCTTTATACTAGTAGAATCTTTGACAAAAAAATTCACCCTACGTGGTTTTTCGAATGCAACAGTCGGTTTACTAATAGGCGTTTTTTGTGCATGGCTATTATCTCGCGGCTTAGTGAAGCTTATTGAAGCTACCTTACTTGGAAAAGTGGATCAGCTCGAATCCGTTACATTGGTAATTAATGCGGCTCTGTATGCTAGTTTGGGCTTTTTGGGGTCTGTCTTAGCTTTGCGAAGTGGACGGGACGACTTTTCTCTGCTCATTCCCTACATACGATTTCACCAAGAATCAGCACCGGGACCACCCCTCCTACTAGATATTGATATCATTACCGATAGCCGTCTCTACAAGGTCCTGAGTACCGGCTTTATTGAGGGTAATTTGATTATACCTCGGTTTGTTTTTGAAGATTTGCACATCATGGCCAACTCGGATGGTGAAAGCCAGCAAGCCAGAGGCGAGAGAGGTCTACAGGTTCTGGAACGGTTGCAAAACAGCAACAAATTCCAAATCACGATTCAAGATTCAGAGCCAGATGAAGATACAGACTCTACAGATGCGCGTTTATTATTTCTATGCCGCTTGGTTGGAGCAAAACTGTTAACCTCAGATGAGGCACTGGCAAAAACAGCTCGTTTACAAGGGGTTAAAGCACTTAATATCAATGATCTTAACCAGGCGTTAAAACCAAAAATAGCAGTCGGTGAGCGTATTCGCTTACCATTAGTTCGGACAGGAAAAGACGAAAACCAAGCGGTTGGCTATATGCCAGATGGTTCGATGATAGTAGTAAATAACGCAAGTAATAAGCTTAATACTACTCAAGATGTTACTGTAATTAGCACACTAGAAACCGACGCAGGGACGATGGTTTTTGCTGAATTATTGGGTGAAGAAAAACGTACCCAATAGTAGGGTTCATCATTCACAGGTTGTAATTTATCCCCCAGTTTTTGGGCTGCGTTTCTTACCTGGTTTTTTATCTGATGGTGTGGCGTTGCGCATGGTACCTTTGGTTCCACCCGCTTGTTGTTTCTGCATCTGCTCAGCACGCTCAGCCATACGCTCCATGAATGTTTTCTTTCCTGGCTTTCCTGGTTTGTTGCGTTTCTGCAGTTCAGGTTCTGGCATGCGGTTGGTTAACCATGTTTGACCGATAGAGAAAATATTTTGCGTGGTCCAATAGAGTGCTAAAGCGGAGGCAAAATTATAACAAAAGAAGAAAAACATGAGTGGCATTAGCATGAAGATGCGTTGCTGCATTTTGTCTCCCGTTTTAGGTGTCATTCTCATCTGCAAGACCATGGTCACAGCCATTAAGATAGGTAACAGGTTAACTGGCACCTTATCGCCTAAAAATGGTAATCCAAATGGGAGCTCATAAACGGTATCTGGCATGGATAGGTCATCTACCCACAGAAAACTCTGGCCACGAAGCTCGACTGCATACTGGAGCATGCGGTAGTAACCGAAGAAAATGGGGATTTGGAGGAACATTGGCAGACAGCCACCCATTGGATTGATCTGGTATTCCTTGTAGAGCTTCATCGTTTCTTGATTCAACTTGTTAGGATTATCCTTATACTTTTCCCGCAAGTCTTTCATCAGCGGCTGCAGTTTAGACATGCGCTTCATTGTGCGCGTGGACTTGTTGTGCAGTGGCCAGATGGCAATACGGATCAGGATTGTCAGCGCAATAATGGCGAGCCCCCATGACCATTTGTCAGCGGTTTTTGAAAAAGCGATATCATGCAACCAGTTTAGCACATTGTTAAGCAAAACGCTGATTGGGGTGAACCATCCGTAGTTCATTACCTCAGCGGTATCGGTCTCCATTTTCTTTAATATGCTGTATGACTTTGGTCCGATATAAAGTTTGCAGGATAAATTCTCTAGCTCACCGGGACCGAGTTTGCGTTCAGGCAATGAGAACCCTGCACGAACCCCATATTTTGGGCTTTCCGGATCATCACCGGGAATACGAACACTGCTAGACTTTGCCCAGAAGTTAGAGGCATATTTTCTGTCGGGTCGAATTAATGTAGTAAAGAATTGGTTAGATACTCCTGCGTATTCGAGCTCGTTTACTGTTTCACTGAATAATTGGCGAGCTCCTCGGAAGAAGCCTTTTTTAAACCAACTACTGTCTTTGTTAGTCAGTGATCCATTATCGAGATAAAATGCGCCACCTTGGTTTTCCCACTCACTGGGGTGAAGTGGCGAAGCAGATCCAGCATAGAGGGAGTAATCAGATAATTGAATTTTGCTCTGACCATTATTGGTGACGGTGATGGTTAAATTGATCGTCCATGGTGCACCAGCTTCACCCAGTTCCTGCTCTAGGGACCATTTCTTGGTAATTTTGAGACCTTCAGATGTCGTTGCTTGGCAATAAATAGCGTCTTCGTCTTTTACCAGGTCGTAGTATAAATCCGTGAAGTCATCTGGTCCCTCGCATATAGATCCAATGGTTGCTGGTGAATGCATGTTGAGCACCACTTTTTTGGTATTTGAGCCAACAGCGAATTGATCTAGCAGGGTAGCCGTTTTGATGCCACCGCCACTGGAAGAGATGGCGAACTCAACAAGCTTGTTCCCCTTTTTGTCTACAGACGTTAAGGTTTCGATATTTTCTCCTACAGTTGGAATAGGAGTCTCTTTAAACATCTCACCTCTCGGTGTGGCAGAGTTGTTATCGATAGAGTCACTATTGTTACTCTCTCGAGAGCCCCCATTGTCGTTCGTATCTGCTTGGGTGGCTACCGGAACTGGCTTTGCTGGCTCGGGTCGGTAATAAAAATTGAGCGCGAGTAGCAATCCGCAGATTGAAAGTATGATCCATGCTTTACGGTCCATGTTGATTAATGATTAGTGGTTGATGGTATTGTTTGAAATTATTTTTTGGGAGGAACCGGGTCGTCTCCAGATTTACCCCATGGGTGACATCGCAATATTCGACAAGTTCCAAGCCAAGACCCTCGGTAGGGCCCGTGCTTTTTGACAGCTTGTAGAAAATAATTGGAGCATGTGGGGTGGAATCTACATCCAGTATGAGGACCAGTAACAGCTTTAATAGCTGGATTGATCACTTTTTGGTAAATGCGGATGATGAAGAATATAAGTCCGCTCAGGATCTTGGCTATCATATGAGCAGGAAAATACGGGTATTGAATTAATAGGGTGAGTTAAGCAAGCCCAGTTTAGATGCTTGTTTTAACCAGTCTTGTTCTAGCTCATGACTGTTGGCTTGTGGTGCTCGCCAGCGTAGTATGGTCACGATGTAGCGATTACCTTGAGAACAGTCGACTTCATTGATGTGCTTGGCGAGTATGTTGTGGATTCGCCTCCTAAGCCGGTTTCGGGTGACAGCATTACCAATTTTCTTGGTGATGATAATTCCTGCTTTGTGACGGCTAAGCCCTGTTACAGGTAATGTGCTGACAACAAGGAAGCGCCCACTCTTAGCTGTGCCTTGCTCACGCGCCTGGTTGAACTCTGCATGACGTGTCATGCTGTATTTTCTTCTTAAACGCATGATAATAGAAGGCGGGACAATCGAATAAAAAAACGGCCACCTGTGATAAGGTGGCCGTGGAAATATTGCTCACAGATGATAAAATCTGGAATAGCGACCACCAGACTGCTTAGGCAGCTTTGGTGTGCTGTTTGATGTGGCGCTTAAAGTGAATCTCAGCACCCTTAGGAAGGAGCCGCTTACGGCCTTTTTGACGACGACGACGTAAAGTGTCACGGCCTGCTTTAGTGCTCATGCGCGCGCGAAATCCGTGTTGGCGTTTGCGGGTGCGCTTGGACGGTTGGTAGGTGCGTTTCATGGTGAAAGTGGTAGAAGTTTATACAGTAATTGAGAGATGTGTCCGGAATTGCACAGCGGACGGGCGGGCAACCTAGGGATTTTTAGCCTCTTGTCAACCCGCCATTCGCACAGACAAGCAATTTTCTTAAAAAAAACTCCACAGAGGCCCAAATGATGCTAAAAAAAGCATAGCAGATGAATAGTTTATCCACAAATAAAGGATCCACCGATGAAAAACACATCCGGGTAGAGCCAGCAACCATAGAGGACCTGCACAAGTTGGTTCAACTGGTGGAGGAATTGATGGAATTACAAGGTGACTTTCTGCCCAACCGAGAAGCTCACGAACGAGGATTAGCCTTGATACTAGAGCAACCCAACCGCGGTCGCATTTTTGTACTACGCAATGATGATCACATCTTTGGCATGGTGAATCTATTGTTTACTATCTCAACAGCAATGGGAGGATTAGTTATTCTATTAGAAGACTTTATCATTCACCCGAATCATCGGGGGCAAGGTTATGGAACCATGCTGCTTGATTACGTCAAAGATTTTGCAAAGCACAAGAAATTCAAACGCATTACTCTGCTTACTGATAAAATAGGTGCTGAGTCACAAAATTTCTTTAAAAAAGAGGGTTTTGAACATTCTAGTATGATTCCTATGCGGTTACTCGTCGAATAGTCGCTCGTCAAATAAGGTGGTATTGAACACCCCATCGTCGATTGGTGTTTCGCTTACGCTAATCCACTGGCTGGGTTCATCCTGGTCAGCACAAAAGATATCAATTTTGTTCAAACCAGCTTCTTTGAGAGCGCAGGAAATAGTTTGTGATGCTAAATCTGGGCTATTGCAGTCTGAACTAAGGTGACTGAGCATGATGAACTTAAGTTTTTCGCAGGCTATTTCGGCAAGAAGTTCAGCCGTCTGGTGGTTGGATAAATGGCCGTGACGTGAGGCAATGCGCTGCTTGGTTGCCCACGGGCGCTTGGTATCTTGATCGAGTAACATTTGATCATAATTCGCCTCAATGTAGACACCATCAGACCCTTTCAAATTCTCGCGCATTAGGTTAGTCACGTGCCCTACATCACTGACCATGCTGAGGCGGGTGTTACCAGCTGTTAAAATAAACCCAACAGGCTCGGCGGCGTCATGTGGAATAGGGAAACTATTGACTGTAAACCCGCCAATTTGAAATGCTTGACCGCTGGAAAAAACCTTCCACGTGATGGTGCTTTTCATCTTATGACTTAGCGCTTCACGGGTCAGGGCATTGGCAAAAACAGGGATAGATCGCTGGCGTAGTAATACATCAACTCCTTGCGCATGATCACTGTGTTCATGCGTGATTAGAATCGCATCGAGTTGTTCTGGGGCGATACCAAGAGCATTCATGCGTAGGGTAAGTTGTTTGGCACTCAAACCAGCGTCGACAAGGATATGGGTAGATCCGGAGCGTATTAGCGTGGCATTACCCTTACTACCGCTTCCCAGAACAGCTAAACTAATGCCGTGTTCACCCATGGATTGAAAGCTGGCTGGATGTATAACATTTTGCAAGGTCGTAGTCATATAAGGGTATCGGTGACGCGCCCTCTATTCCTATGGTGTTATGAGATTAGGTCTTGTTAAACAGGGGCGTATTGGTTCAAATTGGCTTCATGAATATTACGCATATTTTGCTTGGATCTACCGCGGCGATTTTAATCGCGGCGTTGATCCTCTCATACTCTGCAATGAAGGGTGGCGAAGAAGAGGCTTATCGTCATACCAATGCGAAGGTGCTAATGGATGAAAATGCACGTCTTCAGGCAGAAATTAGTCGTCTGCAGTCTAGGCAGGTTTACCAGGGGTCTCCTCAAACTATCAACCCACCTCAAAACATAAGTTCACAGCGTTTGGTAGAGCTGGAAGAACAAAAACGCCTGCTACAGGATCAACTTGAAGCAGAACGAAAAAAACGAGAATTGGCCGAAGCTGAAGCTGAAGTAATGACGGAACGAGAAGCTGGGAAATTGAATAAAGAGCAACGTCGAGCAAAGATGATTTCGATTGCAACCATTATGGCGCAGGTGAGTGAAGTTGCGGAGGAACAGGGAATTTTTATTGTTGTTTTGGATGTCAAGGTGCCCAACCAAGTTCGAGAGGGCAGGGAGTTGGCTATTAGGCGCGGCACAGGAATTATTGGGAGGTTGGTCGTTTCTAGAATTGATATTGATGGTAATTATTTTGCAGATCCACTTCCCGGTTCATTTCCAGGTGGATCAATTGATGTCAAAATTGGAGACGAGCTCATTGTGCCTCCTCAATAAAGATCGTGCATTAATTTATTCTTTTGCTGTATGTTTCTAACTTCATCTTCTCACATGCATAGATGCTACAACGTGTTGTTATTGTTAGGCCTTGCTTTTGTAAATTGCAATTCAAAGGCCCATAGTGATGAGCTTATAGTTAACGACAAAAGTTACTTCACATTCTACTATGAGAATGACCTCTTCAACGGTGATGATGCAAACTATACATCAGGAGGTAGAATTTCTTACATTACACCCGGAAAACCAGCAGTTGATATTAAGTTTATTCAACAGGGTCTCGATTTTCTCAGCGGTGGATCAGATAGCTCTGAGCTGATGAAAAACATCTGGGGTCTGAAGCATCCCTCGGAAGTTGAATATAGTTATGGCTTTGCTTTGACGCAGTTGATGTTTACCCCTGAAAATAAATTTTCCGAGGTTCCTGATCCCGGAGATCGTCCTTATGTGGGTTGGTTGGGGGTTGGTTTCTCTGTGCATGCCCGAGATCACCGCACGCTCAATTCAGTAGAAATATCAATAGGAACGGTGGGTCCGCACGCTTTCGCTGAAGACACTCAGGATTATATTCACGACATTCGTAACCTTGATAAGTTCCAAGGCTGGGATAGCCAAATGCCAAATGAGCCGACGCTCAATATTGTTTTTAACCAAAAAAGGCGTTGGCATTTACTAGAAGATGCTGACTTGCCAATGGATTTGGAAATCGATGGGTTTCATGAAACAGGCGTATCATTGGGTAATTTTCTTACGGATATTCATGTGGGGGGACTGGTTCGTATTGGCTGGAATTTACCAGTAGAGTTTTCCGATCCCCGCTTAACACAGACAGCACACACCCAAAGGCTTTTTAGTAATGGTGAGGGTAATGATAACAGGTGGTCTGCATATGCGATTTTGGGTGCACGTGGTAGCGCTGTTTTTCATGATATAACGATCGATGGACCCGTGTTCAGAAGTTACGATACGAACATCAAAAGAGAACCATTAGTAGGAGAGGCTTACATTGGCTTTGGCGTGCGCCGCGGTAATTGGGAGTTTGGCTACGTGCATACCTACCGAGGTAAGCAATATGAATCACAGGGAGACCCGCAGGGTTTTGGTTCGGTAGCCATCAGAAAACAATTTTGATCATCGAGTATTTATTTTGCCAGTCCGGTGATGTAGTGAAGCAAGCTTGCTGTCTCATGCACGGTAAAGCTATTCATAAGTCCCGCTGGCATAAGAGAGTTTGGTAAGGTGTCCCGCTTGGCAATATCTGATTTTTTAAAGATGGTTTCTTTACTTGTGATATCTCGAATTGTCACTGTATCTCCGGCTTCATCAGTCACAAATCCCATGTGAACAGCGCCGCTCTTAAGGCTGATTAGATTCGTCTTAAAACCTTGGGCTATTGCTTTGTTAGGCAAGATGATTGCCTCGGCGAGATCTTTGGGTTGGAGGATGTTGGCAATAGATCCAAGGTATGGACCTTTGGGGGCTTCATCAGCGCTGACCGTGTGGCAGGCATTGCAGGTGGCACGAGCAAAAATGGCTTCCCCGAGAACACTATTATTCTGCTTATGGTTTAGAATTCGTGTCACAGCTTCATCGGGTTTTAGGGTGGCAATTTTAGGAGTTGTATCTGCACCCGGGGCTTGAATACCGAGACGTTGTGCGGCTCCTTGGGCCCGCCGCTTAAGCCCTTCGTCAGTAGAGCTTAGCATCATGCTGATATGGTCATTTAAATAGGGCACCTTAGTCCAGAAGGCGGCTTCCATTAGGCTGTGCTGTTGTGCGCTTCCCTTCGACCAGTTAGAGGCGATAGTTTTCCGGCTGCTTTCTCGAACTTCAAGGCTGATATTCTTGCCATTGGCAAGTTGTAGCAGAGCCTGTGCAGACCAGCGCCCTTTAGCGCTTCCAGGGTCTTGTTCAAACAAAGCTGTAAATTGATCTAGGTAGATCTCTAATTTGGGTGAGGCGAGTAAAAGGTTACGTATATCTTCTCGTATTTTACTGGCACTACCGTCAATCATAAGGGCTTCTAGGGAGCTGATAAGTGCACCGAAGACTTCGGGGTGATTGAGGGTGAGTAAAATCCGGATGGCAATGCTATGAGTAGTAGCGGGGTTCTTTGAATTCTTGGCTGCTTGGATTACAAGTGGGATAGCCTCGGCGGGAATACTCTCCTTGTCCGCTAGTTGTGCCAGTAGGGTGGGAAGAAGCGAAGGATCACTCTGAGCCAAGGTGATGATACGCTGCAAGCCGCGGTCGTTTTGGATACGGTTCGTGCCGAGTAGAGAGACCAGTATGGAATTTTCTTCACTGGTGGTGGAGGGGTTTTCAAGGACCTTGTTGAGACTTTCTAAAATACGTGCGGATTGCTCCCAAGTTGCTGGTTGGTAGTAAGGGCCGCGGGTATCTGGTCTCGTACTCCACGAGTCACCTTTCCACTCTCCTTCGCGCTGGTAGAGGCGTGCAAGAGTGGTGAGAATGGCACTGCGCTTGGCAGGGTCAGTCAGGGTGGAAAGTTTTACCAGCAAGGAATCAACAACCTCTTTCTTGTGCATACGCATCAGTGCGCGTGTTGCACCAATGCGTGCGCTTGGGTCATCGGAGTTTAGCTGAGCTAGTGCTACTTGGTGTGTCCCCAGCTTGGCCAAGGCGCGGAAAGCAGTATGAGCAATGAGTGGGTCTTTACTGGAGAGGTGGGTAGCAATGTCTCCAGCAAGTTCGGTTTTATCCTGAAAAGTGGCTGCGATAATTGCCTCAAGGATAGCGCGAGGCTGGGAGGCTTGTAGTTGAGTCCTAAGGAAGTTTACCGGTGTTGGGCCGGGCTTGCCGGCAGTGCGGGTGTCAACAGCAAGGTCACCTAGTGCACGAGTGACGAAGGGCATGATGGGATCATCTGCTGGGGTGGTTGCGAACGCGGGCAGAATCAGATCCAATACAGCTTGGCTGTGCTGACTATCAACACCGCGTTGAGTGATCGCGTAAAGGGCTAGAATGCGCTTACCGAGATTTAATGCGCTGTCCTGAGTGGTTTGTAATAGCGCTTTATTGGTTTGATCATTGGAGGCGCGGCGCAGCAAGGCGCGTTGTGCGCTGAGTGAGCGCACATAGCTAGGCGAGGTGCGGATAAGCTTTACGAGCTGGTTGTCGCTGAGCTTGGTAAAGTCTGGAAGAGGTTTTGGTTGATAGTCTGTTGGCGAGACTCGAGCGATGTATCCATGCTCAGGACCTTTCCAGCTGAAACTGGCAGGACCTTTCCAAGATGCTTGGTAAACATTACTCATACCATCGACGTCAGCATCGGTTGGGCGGGACATTTTGATTAGGATCTCCGGTTTGGCGGTTTCCTTGAAGGTAGCGCCATTGGGCTCGAGGATGTGACGGTAGGAGCCTTGGCGACCCCAGTCACAGGTATAGGGGCGGTGGTTCCAAGTGGCGGGAATACCGGGCTCGCCGAGGTAGAAGGCACCAACGCCTGAGCCGCCACCGTAGTCGGCAAGCGGAGCTACGGTTTCATCAGCAAAGTTCATGTAGAGGCGTGGGTAACCGTGATCTTCTAGACCTGATAAGTGATGTAAGCGTACGTTCCATCCACCACCATCGTTGGTATTGTCACGAGCAAAAAAATCGAGTGTAGGTGTGATAGCGATGCCATAGGTGTTGCGGGTTCCATCTGAGAAGGTCTCCATACCACTACCATCTGGGCGGAAGCGCACTACACCACCACCACGCATTTGTAAGGTGCGACCATCTTTACCGGTGGCTTTCATAAAGCCAAAATCACCCACTGCTATGTAGATCCAACCGTCGGGACCCATTTCCAAGCCATTGGTGGTGTGGTCGGCAGGCCGGTCTTTGTAACCAAAGGCGATGTCAGAAATAAGTCGTTCGTTGGATTCGGAAATACCATCTCCGTCCTTGTCGTGGAAGACAGTGATGTGCGGCGGGTGAAGCAGATAGAGGCGGTCATGATCCCAAAGTAGACCGCGCGGAGAGTCGATATCGTTGACGAACTCAGTGACCTCATCGGCACGGCCGTCATTGTCAGTGTCACGCAGGCGCAAAACGCGTCCGCGCCCAGGATCACGACCGACAGAGCCGTTACCGTCTGATGATACATAGAGGTCACCATTTGGCGCAGCAGCCACATAAGTAGGGTAGTTGGCCATTTGCCATGGTGCAAACAGGCTGACACTAAAACCATTAGGCACACTAACATCTTTGAGAAGCTTAGCCTCTTCTGCGGCACTTAACCGGTGCGGGTGTGGCGGATAGTTGCCGGATTTTTTGTAGTCCTTAGGAGCTGATCTAGCTTGTTGTTTTTCTAATCGCGGAAAAAGAGCAAGTTGGTTGCCTTCAGTACCATAAAGGCGCAGTTCCCACAGACTAGGCCAAAGCTTATTTTGTTGGCCAAGGATATTAACCTTAAGGAATCGAACATTGGTCGCAGAAAAATTATCCCTGCGAGCACCTCCTGTCATATTTTTGGAAGCGTCAAATGCCTTATCCCAATTGGTGCCATTTGATGAGGTTTCGATACTGTATTGCATCCACTGGTCTCCGCGCTCCCAATCGACTTCCGCACCACTCAGTGAAACAGGCTTTTCAAAGGCCAGTTGGATCCAGGCTGGTTTTTTACCTGAGCTAGCGCACCAGCGGGTTTGTGCATTGCCATCAATCGCCTGCCAAGTGTGATTACCAGCATTAGTCTGAGTCGACTGAGCGGTGACTTTAGCAAAAATTGCGTTGGCTGGTGGAGAGGCTAAGCCTTGGCCAGCTACGTTGCTGACTTTTTTATCAGTAGCCTTACTCTTTAAGGTTTTTTTTTTACCGGCTTAGCAGGGATTTTAGTAATCGTGTTGCTGCCAGTGTAGGGGGTCATGTAGGCAGGTTGATCGATTTTTCCACAGGCCCATAGTGCACCGCGAGTGATAAGGTTGAGGTATTGTTCACTCTGCACGACTTCACTATAATGTCCCATGGAGGTGGAGAAGGATGGGGCACCGTGTTTGGTATTCACCCATGCTACAATAGCTGAGTCAACAACATCCTTACCACCTTTCTTATAAGTTTGAGTTCCCATCGCAAGTGGGTGCGCACCATGGACTTCGGCATTGTTGTAGAGCTCCTCTTTGCCTGTGACCCAACCTTTCATGCCCTTAGTGATCGGGTGCTCTTGATCAACGATTTCAACGGTAAGCGGCACGTGAGGACCGTGACTGGTCGAAAGGAGGCCAATGTGTTGGGCCCACTCTTTCACGCGATATGAGTGCATGGCGCAATGAAGTTGGACAGCGGGTACAGTTTTGTGCGTGTTGAGGATGTTGGCAATAACTTGTGGGTCTTTATTGCCTGCAGCGCACTCGTCATGAATAACGATATCATACCCCTTGGCCCAGTCCGGATTTTTAAAGAAATCGAATGGTGGATCTACGGACTTGTCCGGTGTCCAAATGACATCGACACGGATATTAGCGCGGTCTTGCAGGCCTTTCGAAATAATTTTGTGCTGCTGATCATAATCGTGGCAACATCCGCCGGCGATCAATAAAGCTTTCAAGGGTTTGGCAGGCTTGGCGCTTGTTGTGGCTAGGCTGGTAAGCAGAGCGAGACCAGAAAAAGCGACGAGAAGTGAACAGCGGTAGGACATATCGTATAAATAGATTAGATGTTGGATGAATGAGTAACCTAGATTACTTAAGTTATGCATGGGATATTGCAAAATTTTTTGTAATATATGTAATAATGTAACTTATTATCAACTTACCTCCGTGGTCGTGGTTGTCCACCCCCCGTTTGGGTAGTGTTGATAAGTGTATGGCCTCAATTACTTTTCGCACTTGCTTCTTGTTGCCTCATTTCTGATTCTCCCACCAGTGAGTCAAATTCATGTCATTTATGGTTCGGATGAAGGCAGCGTGGCGGAGGCAGCACTTGCACTCTACACCAAGTTGAAGCCTGAAGGTGGAGATGATTTTTCTCAGGAGACGATTGATGGTGTGGTTAGTAATGCCGAAGATGCTCATATAGCATGTGCCAAGGCGATTGAGGCATTGCAGACATTGCCATTTTTCGGAGGGGGTAAAACAGTGTGGCTAAAGAATGCCAACTTCCTTGGTAGTGATCGTACTAGTGAGGCTGAGCGAGCTAAAGAGGGGACTGAGGCTCTAATGAGCTGCCTCGAAGATGGCTTACCTGAAGATGTACATTTCTTGGTCAGCAGTACGGCCATTCACAAGGGAAGGCGCTTCTACAAGTTTCTCAATAAGATCGCTGACATTGAGGTTTTTGATAAGCCAGACGTGGGTCGCGATGGTTGGCAACAGGAAATGATTCCGATTGTTAAGAGTAAAGCTTCAAGCTTAGATTTGAGTTTTTCGGGGAATGCACTAGATCTTTTTATTACCTTGGTGGGTGTTGATACACGGCAAATTTTAAGTGAATTAGATAAGCTCGATGTCTATTTAGGAGAACGACGAGAGATCAGCGAGGAAGATGTACGCATGCTAGTACCACTTAGCCATGCGGGCGTTGTTTTTGAAATTGGTAATGCCTTACAGCGCAAAAATGCAGGGCGCGCATTTGAGTTGATTGATCAACAACTTGCACGCAAAGAGAGCGCGGTGGGTATTCTACGGGCTTCAATCATACCAACTGTTCGCAATTTATTCATGTCTGCGGTCGTTAGCCAGGGTCGTAATGTGCCGAGTAATAATTACCGTCAGTATGCCAGCGCTCTCGATGCCTTGCCCGCCAATGAAAAGGCATGGTTACCCCAAAAGAAAGCGGGTGGAGTAAACGCTTACCCAATGTTTTTAGCGAGCCAGAGCGCAAAGTCATTTGGTATCGATAAATTAGCAGATGCTATGAAGGCCTGTCTCGAGGCTGACAAGGCTCTAGTAACTTCCGGTCTTGATCACCGTACTGTATTGCATCGTCTCATTGCAACGGTGTGCACATCATAACATAAATGAAGATTTTCTTTATCGCGACAATTACTGGTATTGCTGCTGGCTTGCTGGGTGCGCTCTGTGGTGTTGGCGGCGGAATTGTGATGGTTCCTGCGTTCGTATCTGCTCTGGGTTTTGAACAAAAAAAAGCGGTGGCCACTTCTTTGGCGATCATTGTCATCGTGTCACTGGTCGCTACGCTGAACACTTCGCTGCGTAAAGGTGAAGGTCTTATCGACTGGCGAGTAGTTGCATTGGCTGCGCTGGCAGCGGCGCTGGCAGCATGGTTTGGTACGGACTTGATGCATAAACTAAGCAATCAAAACCTAACCCGAATCTTCGGTGTTGTTTTACTAGTCTTTGGTCTAAAAATGCTGCTCAATAAATAGAGCTACTCATTTAGCTTAGCAGGCTATGTAGCTCACTTGGCTCATGGAATAGAAAGTTGGGGTTCATTCCAACTAACACTTCGGGCGAGTTAAAGCCCCAACTTACAGCGGCTACGGACACACCGGCTTTTTTAGCCGCTTTAACGTCGCGAATTTCATCTCCGATATAAATAATTTCATCTGGCTCGATAGAAAATGTTCTACAAATAGAGCGCAAATGCTTAGCCTTGCCTGTGAGCTTAGATGTTGATGAAACAAATGAAAAAACATCTGACATGCCGTGATGCTCTAGGAATAGTTCGACGTTTTCCACGGAGTTGGATGTCAAAATTCCACAATGATCGCTTTGTTTACTGAGTGCGGGTAAGACATCTGCGATGCCTGGAATAAGAGGTAAACGACTGATCCTTGATTTAAGGATGCCGGTTCCTTTGATGAGTAATTTAGGCACAAGCCTCTTGGGAACAGCCAAATGATCAAGGAAGTCATTGAGTTTCATATGCCTCAAGTAGTGAACCTCATCGTCTTGAATTGGACGCAAATTATGTTCATCAGCCATGATGTTGTAGATACTCAACGCCTCATCTAGTGTATCGGCAATGGTGCCATCAAAGTCAAAAATGAGGGAGCGATATTTCATGGGTGTTAGTCAGCTTTAACACAGTAGCTGATTTTTATGATTCTACGATGGAAAAAATTAAATGCTTCTGCCAAGCTAATGTTTGAATTTTTATGGATAAGAGCCAACCGATATTTAGTCCAAGCTTAATTGTTTTTAGCATCATCTACATGCTGGTCGCAATTTTAGAGGCGGTGAGGCAGGGTAATGCAGAATTTGTTTTCTACATCGTGGTAATGGCTGTTCTAATTACGACTCTGGCCATCGTGCATAGGCGAGTAAACTTCTCAGCCGGGGTTTTATGGGGGATGAGTATTTGGGGTTTATTACACATGGCCGGCGGCTTGATTCATTTACCTGATTCCATCACGGAGAATGGCTCTCAGCCGGTATTATATTCATGGTGGATCATTCGGGATTGGCTCAAATATGACCAAATCGTGCACACCTATGGTTTTGGAATAACCACGTGGGTTTGTTGGCAAATTCTGCGGTCCAATATTAGAAAGCAAACTGGTATCAATCCTGAGCCAAGTTATGGCCTATGTATTTTGAGTGCAGCTGGTGGTATGGGATTTGGAGCACTCAATGAAGTCGTGGAATTTATTGCCACCTTAACCATCCCTGAAACCAATGTTGGCGGCTACAACAATACTGGCTGGGATCTTGTATTTAATCTAATTGGATGCGCAATAGCGGCCATCATCATCAGGCAGTTTCACAAGGTGAGCACGTAAGAATGAGTATGGTATTGTCTTGAACGACCCACCTGATGTTGTGCCCTGCGATGAGGCATCCGTATTCACGTTGTTTACTACTCCGCTGATATGCAGGTCGCGGATCAACGGCTAGGGATTTCTCGATCAGTTGCTTGGTGGCATCTTCTAACGCGTGAGCGACATCATCAGCCCACTCAACCTTGAGGTAAGCTGGTGCCTCGTGGGCAAAACCACCCATCGCATCTGGTAATGCATCGGCATAGGGGAGGTAAGGTTTTACATCGATAATAGGGGTAGCGTTGACGAGATCTACACCTCTCAGGTGTAGTATGGGGCTATTGCTACTATTCAATTCTAATCGTTCTAGCCTGACACAAGACAGCCCAATCGGGTTCGGCCGAAACGGGGAGCGGGAAGCAAAGACACCAGTTTTTTCATTACCACCAAGACGTGGAGGGCGAACTGTTGGTTTCCAGTGATCGCGGACCGCTTGGTGAAAAACAAAAATCAGCCATAGGTGGGAGAAATTCTCCAGTCCGCGCACGCAGTCTACATTATCAAAGCCGGGCTCAAAAGTCAGCTCACCCCAAGCCTCATCAACTAGCCCGGGCTGCCGGGGAACACCAAATTTTTCTCCATAACATGTTTTTATATGACCAATGATTTCGAACTGCATATTTAAAGTAAACTATCAGTAATGGTAGTTAGCGGCCACAAAATCTCGATCAAATAAACACGTGTTATGACAACAGCAAACCAAAAAGAACAAGGTGTTGTTAAATGAAAACGGGGTGAAGCCATAAGCTCCACCCCGTTAGTATAATTGGTCATAATTGCATGAACCAATTCCCAATAGCAATATAAACGTTATTTTTAGCGGACCTCGCCGGGACCCCAATCAAATCCAAATTGTAACCAGATGCTGTCTTCTGTACCGTGACCTTTGATGTCATCATGGTTGTATTGGAGGCGAACTAAGCCGGTAAGATCACTACCAAAATCAAATTTCTTGGTAAGCGAGGGAGAGATACGCTGACGCTCGGCGAGCTCTGGGTCAGAGACACCTTCGAGATAACCGTAGCGAACGCCGGCTTCCCAATTCTCAGTAAATTCCCAGAGTAGAGCGGTATTGAAGCCATTATCCTCAAAACCACCTTCATCGTTCTCAACATCACGCATGATCCATTCTGTGCGCCAGCGGAATTGCTGCCCACCTGCCTCAAGGCCATTCTCACGCCAGGTGTAGGTGAAGTCGGCTCCGTAGATATCGGTGGTCATGCCAAAGCCGTTATCTCCAGTTAGGAAACTACCACCAGCTTGAAAACGATGGAAGTCGTTGGGACCAAATTGTGTCTGGTATCGGATGACAACGATGTTGTTTTCAGGGCGCGCCATTTCAGCTTCCTCACCGTGATCATGTTCGCCACCTTCTTCACCATCTTCTTCTTCCTCACCGTGGTCGTGCTCATGTGTGACTGCGGAACCTAAGCCAATGCTGAGAGCATCCTGCCAAGAGGTAGGAACCAACCACGTCAGCTCACCACCATCATAGGCAAAACCGTCTTCACCAAGAAAGCGAACAGTGGTCATATTGGCATCAGCAAAGTCCCATGCGTGCAAGTGGCGTGCGTTTTGGTCGCCAAAGCGTGCCAGCATACGACCACCACGAAGCTCAAGGCCCCCAGGTAAATTATCGAGCTTGAGGAATCCCTCTTCAAACTCAGACTCGAAGTCTTCACCATCTTGTTTGTAAGTATTAACGGTGGCAAAACCTTTGAGGTAATCACCAATGTAGATATTGGCGCCAATTTCAAAAGCTTGGAAGTTGAAGTTATCTTGAGAGGGGTCGTGCCCACCAAGTTCAATTTCGTCGTTCGGTAATGTGGTGCTACCGTGAGCTAAGCGCAGGTGAAGCGTAGGCTCAAGACGCAGAATGTTATCATTTTCAGATGATACTGCAGAGGTAGCATTACCTGACGGTTCTGCCAAAGCAGCTTGACTAAACGTCACAAGAGCAAGGCTTGCGATTGTATGTTTTACGGATGTTTTATTCATATTTAGTTAGTTTAGTTAGTGTTGAGTATTTCGAGATTGTTTGAATGGGCTGTAGTTTGGGCTGCAGAAGTAGGCGAGGATGAATAATGCGCCGAGAACGAGCACAATGGCTGGTCCTGTGGGGATGTTGAAGGGAACCGAAATAACAACAGCGAGTACGGCACTGATACCGCCGACAAGTCCACCACCCCAAAAAAGCCACTGGGTGTGATTGGTGAAAAGTGAGACTATTGCACCAGGTACTACGAGGAGGCCGATTGACAAAATGGGACCTACGGCCTGGAAGCTTGCCATCAGAGCAAAAATCATGAGCGCATAGAGCAAGTAATTCATCCAACGAATAGCAACACCTTGGACTGCGGCTACGTTGGGCTCAAACAATGTCAGCAGCAGTGGGCGCATGAAAAGTGTGGCACTCAAAAGAGTGAAGCACGCGATGGCAAAAAATACTTTGAGATCATCATCACTAACAGAGAGGATACTACCAAAGAGCCATTCTTCGAGATCCTGGGAGGTGTGTACGTATTGAAGTAAGACGACACCGAGGGCGAATGCAGTCGTAAAAAAAATCGCCAGCGCTGTGCTCTGTGGAAGCCTTGTGTGGCGTGTGATGGTTATCGATCCGAGCCCCACTAATAATGCTGCTACAAGTGCGCCCATAAATGCACCAGCCTGTGTAAGTGCGCCGGTAATGAGTACTACGATCACAATACCTGGAAGCATGGTGTGACACAGCGCACTTAAGGTCAGCGAGCTTTTTCTGAGCAGCACGAACCCACTGACAAAGCCATTGGTGAAGCCAATGAGGGCGGCAGCTACTAAAGCCCTGCGAAAGAAGGGCATCTCAAGTATTTCAAGTAGTTCAGACATTGGCTGTGTTTTCGAAAGTACGATTTAAATTATCTGCACTTAGTGTGCTTTGACATTCGCCGTATGCTACTACTCGACGGTTCAAAAGTAGGACGTGATCAAAAATATCAGCCAGCGTATTGACGTCGTGATGAGAGGCAATGACCAGTCGGTTTTCTTTGGCGAGTTTGCGCAGCAATCGCGTAAGGTTTGCCGTGTGATCGCGGTCAAGCCCAGTGAATGGCTCATCTAATAATAATACATGAGCCTCTTGTGCTACGGCACGAGCGATGAAGACACGTTGCTTTTGGCCACCAGAAAGCTCACTGATTTGGCGGTTGGAAAGCTCTCCATCTACTTCCATGAGGGCAAGTGCCCTTTCGACAGCTTTGTCGTCTAGCTCGGTGAATTTTTTCCATGGCCCAAGCTGTGAATACCGACCCATCTCAACCACGCCACGCACGGTAATTGGAAAATTCCAATCAACCTCCTCATGTTGGGGTAAATAGGCGAACTCGCCACCACGTGTCTGGACGTTGTTTTTACCTGACCAGCTAATTTGTCCATTTCGTTGTTTGATCAGTCCAGCAATGGCTTTGAGCAGAGTGCTTTTACCAGCGCCATTGGGGCCGACAAGGGCGAGGCTACTACCGCAGTGTGCATGTAGGTTGATGTTCTCTAAAACGGTGTTATCACGATAAGCTACTTCTAGATCTTTGATGACAAGCTCATGGGTTTGTCCATGAGTATGGCTGTGGGTACATTTACTCATGGTGGTGATGATGTTCGCCGCAATCGTATTCGATGGTTTCGTTGATGCTTTTGGATCGGCTATAAAAAGAAAAACGCTTGCTCTGACCATGGACGGGGGAGATGTGAATTTGAACGAAGTGATGTGCTCCATCTACACAATCCTCTGGCCAGACGACATCTAACCAATAGCTAACGGCTTGGTGCGATATAAAGTGTATGGTTTCGTAACACGGATTTTCCCTGGGCTGAGACCTATCGAGTAGTACCTTGTCAGCTTTTCCGGTTACGCCAGGTTGAGTAATGGTGTACGAGGCTGGGGGAGAGGAAAAGGTGAACTGAATTTCAGCTTCGATGGTGTCATTTTGCTCACTTATGATTGGTGTTGCAGCGACCTTGCTGACAGCTGTGCCCGTGCCAATGTAGCTCTTGCCAGCTAAACCTAGGACGGCTAGAGCAATGAGTAAAAGCAGTGCTTGCAGGGGTGGAAGGCCGCGCATACTAAATAATAAGGTTAAGGAGGTAAGATTGATTAATGACTATTGTGAGAGTGCGGTGACAATTTTTGTGACATTGTCACGCATCATTTTTTCATAGTTTGCAGAACCATCGGCTACGAGTGTGCCACCGATTTTTACACCGGTTTCCTTGGCTATGATTTGCAGTGCTTTTGGGTTTGCCCGCATCTCTGGGAAGATGGCTTTCACATTATATTTTCTGATCTCTTGAATCGCGGTTGCTTGATATTGGGCGCTTGTTTTTTGATGAGCTGTCAGCCCTTTGATGGGCAATGACCTGAAACCATATTCTTTGCAGAAATATCCAAATGCAGCATGAGCAGTGCTGAGAATTCGTTCTTTTCGGGGAATACGGCTAACTTCGCGCTTAATCCACGTGTTCAGTGACTCAAGGCGCTCTGAGTAGTTAGCAGCATTCGCTTTATAAGCGCCTGCATTCGCTGGGTCGACGGCAGCGAATTCTTTGGCAATCACCCGTGCTGCTTTCTGCATGTTACTGACACGATGCCACCAATGAGGGTCGATATCACCGTATGCATGATCTGGGCAACAAACGTAAAGGCTATCACGCCCACTAATCTTTTGGGAGGAAATAGTTCGACCAACCTCGACTACCTTTGCTGCCTTACCCAATGTATTTCTGAGTTTGTCTAGGTAGTTTTCTAGATTTTTACCACTAGCAAGATATAGCTTGGCGTCCTTCACCTCAAGTAAGGATTGGGGAGTCGGTTCAAAATCGTGGGGGTTTGCGTGGGGGTGAATCAACTGAATCACGTGGGCGTGCTGACCTGCCACTTGTCGCGCCACATCGGTGATGAATGGGTGCAGACTAGCTACTTTTAGATCAGCTTGAGCGCTGCTAAAAGATAAGGCAGAGATGAGCCATAGCGTGTGAAATAGAAAATATTTTCTCATGAACGTAGGCGCTGTTAACGCAAAATACATACTATTGCAAGTAAATTGCATTAAAAATAATCTCAGTTTGTGCATTGGATTTTTATCACCGGTCTCTAAAAAGCAGTTTGATGATTACGCGTTTCGCACCATCCCCAACAGGCCAACTTCATCTAGGCCATGCTTATGCGGCGTTGTTTGCTTATGAATTAGCCCTAGATAATGGTGGCCGATTCTTGCTTCGGTTTGAGGATATAGATAGCACTCGGGTTCGAGACCGGTATTATCTCGCCATTGAGCAAGACCTTGCTTGGCTGGGTATTCATTGGAATGGGACACCCATCAGGCAAACAGATCGATTACCATCTTATACAGAGTCGCTTAACAAGCTAAAGTCTATGGGTGTGGCGTATCCTTGCTTTTGCACACGCCGTGAAATTCAACAAGAGCTTAAGACGATGATACATGCTCCTCATAGCCATAATGAGGGCGAGCATGATGCTGTGTATCCTGGCACATGCAGAAATCTCAGCCCAATGGAGAGAGCAGAGCGCATTGAGCAGGAGCAAGCGCACTGTTGGCGGCTGAATGCTAATAGAGCAGCAGATTTGACTGGCCCATTAGACTTCGAGGACAAAATAAAAGGTGTGATCAATGTGGAACCTTTCTTATTGGGTGATGTGGTTTTGGCACGCAAGGATATCGCCACCTCATATCACTTGGCAGTCGTGACCGATGATTATTTTCAAGAAGTGACCGATGTGACACGTGGTGAAGACTTATTGTCATCGACTCACGTGCATCGATTGTTACAGAGCCTTCTTAATTTGAACGTGCCGGTGTATCATCACCATCAGTTGATTAAGGATGATGCTGGCAAGCGCTTAGCAAAGCGGGACGAAGCCCTTAGTCTGGCGGCCTTGCGCCAGCAGGGGACGAGTAGTGAAGAAGTTCTTAAAATGCTTAGTCACTCACTGGAGGCGTAGTGCTTTGTCTATGTAAACCCACGTTGCATCGGCCAGCTTCTAGCTGGATGTTTGAGGGGTAAAAAACAAGATGCGCAGGCTGTTGGCTACAACGATAATGGTGGAGCCCTCATGTCCTAATACACCGACAGTCAGTGGGATCCAGCTCCCGAGAGCTGCCAGACCCAGTAAGAGGACAATACCTAAGGAGATACTTAGATTTTGCCGGATGATTCTACGGCAGTATCTGCTGAGGTGATAGGCTTCGAGCAAGCTTTCGAGGTTATCGTGGGTGAGCACTACATCAGCTTGCTCTAATACGGCATCACTACCCCGCAGACCCATGCCAATAGACACGTCAGCAGCAGCAAGACTTGGGGCGTCATTGATGCCATCGCCAGCCATTGCTACTTTGTCACCCTGATCACGCCAGTTTTGAATGAGTGCTACTTTATCCTCTGGATGAAGCTCATGGTGGAAGTCACTGAGACCGACTTCGTCGGCGATAATTTGAGCGGATGCAGCTCTGTCACCCGTGAGCATCGATGTCTTAATACCGTCTTGATTGAGTTTGCTGATTAAATCCCTCGCCTCGGGTCGCGGCGTATCTCTTAACAATAGCCTTCCGGTTAATTCTTTGTGCTGAACAATGACTTCGGTGAGTCCTGGATCTGGCAGTGGTAGTGCGTTGAGCCAGTCGTTGGATGGCACTTGATCTAGAATCAAATCTCTGCGACCAAGGATGACTTGGTGATTATCAATGCTGGCCTTGAGACCTTTTCCGGGAATAGAGACAAAATTTGAGATGCCTATTTGGGTGCCATCTCGCTTTCTGTGTTCAGCAAGTATGGCCCGAGACAATGGATGGGTTGAGTTGAGTGATAGTGAGGCTGCTAGGTCGAGAATGCTTTGATCGTTATCTGCAACATTGGTTTCGATATCGATGAGCTCAAGTTCGCCTTTAGTGATTGTCCCCGTTTTATCCATAGCAAGGCGTGAAATATCCGCAAAATTCTCAACCGCAATACCACCCCTAAATAATACACCGCGGCGGGCTCCGCTCGCTATGCCGGCCAGGATGGCACTAGGTATAGAAATGACGAGTGCACAAGGGGAGCAGACAACAAGTAAAGTCATGGCACGATAGAAAGCACTTTTGTTTTCTACATCGGATATGAATGCCGGTAGCTGCATGCTATAATGCCAAACAAGAAACATGACGAAAGAGAGCGTCAAAATCGCAATGGTATAAGCAGTGCCGAACCGGTCCGTGAATCGTTGAGAGGGGGCCTTTGATGTCTGCGCCTCTTTGATAAGAGAGATAATACGCGCGTGAGCGCTGTCGCCTGCAACTTTTTCAACCGACGCATCTAATTTTCCCCACGTGTTAATTGTGCCTCCATAGACATGATCACCAGTTTGTTTTTTTACGGGATTAGCTTCTCCTGTAATCGATGACTCATCTGCCGAGCTCTCACCATCAATGATGACGCTGTCTGTCGGAAATTGTTCTCCCGGTAAGATGCGTATTTCATCACCTTGACGTAATGTGGAAACGGCAACTTCCTGAGTAGATCCATTTGCACCAATAAGCAGGGCTTGCTTTGGTGCATCGTTGAAGAGAGAGCGAATCTCTCGTTCTGTACGTGCCATAGCCATGGCTTCTAATGCCCCACTGAGTGAGAACAAAAATAATAGCGCTGCCCCTTCCCACCACGCACCAATAAATGCGGCACCAACAGCAACACAGACCATCAAAAAATGAATATCTAAGCGCAATTTCCTAAGCTTATTGATCGTGTCTAACGCGGCATCCCAGCCGCCGGTCATGTATGCAATTAGATATAACCCAAGAGTGATGTTGGCCATATCCTCATAGCGCTGGGTGATGATGCCAGCTAAGGTGGCAAGACCACAAAGTATCGCGCTTCCGAGTAGTAGAGGCCAAGAATTTTCGCTGTGATCGTTATTCATGGGTTAGCGCACATGATAGCTAATGCTGTATCAATAAGAAATAGTAAAAGCCATGAGATTCATTCTCAATAAATAGATATAATTGAATGAATTATTCTGTCTGTTTACGTCCAATGATTGTAAGAATTTGGCTATTGTCATCGCACAGGCCATCAGTAGAGAAATCACCAATAATGCGCTCTACGCTAATTCCTGATTGCTCTAGCAGAAGAACAATTTCACGTTGCCAGAACCATGTGAGTTGCTGAGTGCTGAGGCTTGACTCTAACACATTATGATTGGCATCAAGAATTTCATAGCGGTGCTCTCTAATTAGAAGCTGAGACATGCGCTTGATCTGAAAGCGTGTATGGCACTGCGCTTTCTCGCCATCAGGCATTGCAATTTCCTGATCAATAAACCAAGCATCTTCTTCGAGGTCACCAGTGATTTCTGCCCATGGAATGAAAATAGTGCAATAAAAGCCGCCTCCTGGATGGAGGTGTTGCTGTATGTTGGTGAGGGTTTTAGATAGTTGCTCGTATGATACCAACTGTAGAGAAAAAGCAGGGATGGTGATCGCGTTATACAGAGAGCCAGTGGCAAAATTTTCCATGCTCGCTTGGTGCAGATATGGCTCAAATGCTTTTGTCTTTTCTCGGCATAATTGAAGCATGTCATTTGAGTTATCTAGTCCTTCTATGAGATAGCCTTTTTTTAATAGCGGAGCTAACAGACGCCCAGATCCGCAACCTAGTTCCAGAGCAGTGCCGGGGTATTGCTTGAGAAATGCTTCGATTAAGTCGAGTTCAGCACTTGGTCCTTCAGAGGCCCAAAATAAGTCATGTAGTTTGGCTTCGAGCTGATCGTACATGGGCAATATATCGTTGTGCAATATCGTTAGATCAAGTGCTTATGCATCTTGTGGTCTGATCATGGCATACAGTGTCGTCCCAGGTGATGGTGTCCGCATCTTATCATAAGCGACTTCTAGACCTTTATCTTCGGTAACCCTGAATAGAAGAATATGCTCTTCTCCATACATTTCCTTAAAATCCTCTAAGGTAAATTGTTCAGTAATAGTGGTTTTCTTGATAACCGCACCCTCAGCAACAAACCGCTCAAGCATTTTGAACTGCGGCCTTGATGGGAAACAGATGCGCCCGCGCATGTGAGATGCTACAGCGGTCTGATGGTGATCATGATCATCAATGGGGGCTACTTGCCAAACGTTTTGGCTGCCAAAGACATGAACAAAGTGATGGGCTGCTAGTGAGTTCACCTCGTCATTGGGTGTGGTCGTAATCAGCTGTCCCAAGCCCGTTAACTCAAGCTCGTCTTCTACATATTCAGAGAGAATATTAGCACGTACTGCTGGAAGACCCTCAAGCTTAGCTCGGGCAATATTACTGTAATTGGTATCAAGTAATAGCACATCGTGGCCGTCCTCTTTAAGGGCCTTGGCAATTAAGCGAACCCATTGGCCTGCACCAGCAAAGAGTATACCACGTGGGTTCTCAGTCGCTAGACCTAGGCGCCGTGCTACTGGAGCCGAGAGAATGCCATAAAAAGCTACCGTCCCTACAATGACAATGAAGACCAGCGGAACCATTTGATGGGACAAATGCTCAATTTCTTTTCCTATGCGACCTTCGTCGATAGCATGAGCAAACTCTAGTGAAAAAATTGCGGTAACAGCAGCCGCTACGATGCCTCGTGGCGCCATCAAGGACAAGAACACCTGTTCCTTAAAGGTAACGTGTCGAGAAAAGAGGTTGGCACCGAACACGGCAAGAGGCCGCACTACTACGATGAGCATGACGAGAAGACAAATACCAGGAATGAGAGCCTCGCTCAGCGCATCGAGGGCGACGCGACCTGATAACACAATAAAGAGCACGGAAATGATCAATACCCTGAGGTTTTCCTTAAATTCGAGAATATGTTTTACCGAGACCGATTTTTGGTTTGCCAAGGCAATACCCAATACCGTGCAGGTTAGTAGACCAGACTCTGGTTGAATTGCGTTTGATGCTGCAAATGCCGTGGCTGTGACGGCCAACAGGAAAACGGAGTGAAGATAATCTGGTATGAGATGAAATTTGAGCATCAGCTCTATAATTTTGGCGAGCACAAAGGCCAAGACTACACCGACAAGTAATGTCAGACCGATGGCACGCAGAATTTCATCTCGTGCGGCATCAACATTACCGGCTATGGCAACCTGAAAAACAAGAACAGCTAAGATGGCCCCAATCGGATCAATCACAATGCCCTCCCACTTAACAACATTACCAATTTTTCGCGATGGTTTGATATGCCTTAGGAGTGGGGCAATGACAGTAGGCCCTGTAACTACAAGAATAGCGCCTAAAAGAGAGGCGATGCGCCAATCAAAGCCGAGCACATGTTTCATCGCGACGTAGCTGAGACCAAAACTAATGACAACACCGAGTGTACAAAGACGAATAACTGGCGTGCCACTCTCTTTCAAATCTGAAAATTTGAGAGTTAACCCCCCTTCAAACAATATGATCGCGACACAGAGTCCAACAGCCGAGAGCAGCACGTTGTCACCTACTAAGTAATCATCAATAGTTGCGCCCGCAAACTGACCCAAACCGAAACCAAATGCGAGGAGCACGAGAATGGATGGTAGTTTACATTTCCAGGCAAGCCACTGTGCGGCGATCCCTAGAGCTAGGACGAGAGTGAAGTAGGTAAGAGGAGTCATCGAGCTGTGTATAATTCAATAGAGAAAATCGGCTGATGACCATGTCAATTGCAGCCAATTTCATAAACATGAGAGGCTTTAAAAAAGATGCATGGTGACTTGACGCGAGAGGTCATAGCTAAGAGAATATACAAGTTATTTCTCGTGTAGCTTGTCGTGAACACCCTTACTGCTGCTACTTTTATTTGATCCTCAACGCTACGACGCACTGTGTACTCCAACGAAGACTATCTCCTCGAGCTACTTACTGAGGCTGGTTTGGTAACCAATGAAGAAATTGAGGGTGTAAAAAGCAAGCTGGAAGACAGAGAGAGTATTGTTGAGCGCTTTATTACAAGTCAGCGCCTCACGGAGGAGCAAGTGGCCCGTGTTTCAGCTCAGAGTGCTAGTATGCATTTCATCGATCTTGAGCATACGCCTATCGCGCCTGATGTCTTTGAGCAAATACCCGATGATATCGCAAGAAGGTTTCGTGCAGTACCTGTCTTCGATGACGGAGCTACGCTCACGGTTGCGGTTGCGGACCCTCTTGATTTTGAAGTGCTAGACGGGCTGCCTCACATCATTAAACGTGAAATCAATCCTGTTTGTGCGACAGCTTCCTCGATTGATTTAACCATTCGACAGAACTATGGGGGTGAAGTCCTTGAGGAGGAGGCAGAGTCAGAATTTACCGTAGTGACTCAAGATGGGGCTGAGGAGGCATCCGAGGACGATGCCCCCATTATCAGACTAGTATCAACAATGCTGCTCGAGGCCTTTAAGCTCGGTGCGAGTGACATCCATATAGAGCCAATGGAAACCACCCTGCGTTTTCGTTATCGAATAGATGGCAAATTAATTGAAGCAGACAACCACCCTAAAAAGCTTCACCCTGCTATTGTTGCCCGCATCAAAGTTATGAGTGGCACCATGAGTATTGCGGAGAAACGCTTGCCGCAGGATGGGCGTATTCAAATACGTGTGGCGGGTAAGGAAGTTGATCTTCGAGTATCATCGGTGCCCAGTAACCATGGTGAAAGCATCGTCATGCGTATTCTCGACAAAAGCGCGCTTATGCTTGGGCTGCCCGAGCTCGGATTTTTCTCTGATGATCAAGACGAGATTAATGAGCTTATTCGCATGCCTGATGGCATCATTCTTGTCACTGGCCCAACCGGATCAGGTAAGACAACCACGCTGTATGGTTGTTTGAATACGATAAACAAGCCGGACCGCAAAATCATCACCGTTGAAGACCCGGTAGAATACGAGCTTCCCGGTATCAACCAAGTGATGGTGAAGACCGATATCGGCATGACCTTTGCCGCTGCACTTCGGGCGATGATGAGGCAGGCACCCAATGTAATCATGTTGGGTGAGATCCGTGATGAGGAAACAGCAGGTATTGCCATACAGGCTGCGCTGACAGGCCACCTTGTGTTTTCCACTCTACACACTAACGATGCGCCAGGTGCTGTAGCGCGTTTGGTTGATATAGGGGTGAAGCGATTTTTAATTGCCTCAGCCGTACGAGCGATCATTGCGCAGCGACTCGTTCGCAAGCTTTGCCCTAACTGTAAATTACCAGCCAGCTTAACTGAGCGTGACATGAGGACCCTGAATCTCGATGTGCGCCAAGTGGCAGAGAGCAATATCATGGGACCTAAGGGTTGTGAAATGTGCCGAAATTTGGGCTATCGTGGCCGCATGGGCATTTTTGAATTATTCAAAATTGATGACGAGGTTCGACATCTCATTAATGAAGACCTCACCTCACCGCAGCTCAGGCGTAGGGCACGTGAATTGGGTATGCGTACACTTCGTGAAGATGGCATTCGCAAGGTATTAGCCGGTATCACAGCGCCAGAGGAAATTCTCCGAGTAACATCATCCGATAGCGATTAAATAATTATAGCATTCTCAACACCCCATAGAGCTCGCTGAGCCTTAGACAAGAAACTCGCAGCGAATTACTCCAAAACACGAACCATCTACCATGGACCACTCACAACTTATCGACATCTTTATGAACCGAGGCATGGTAGACCAGTACCTTGCTGACGATATCCTGATGGAGGTCGAAAATAGTGGCAAGGATGTCCCAGAGATCTTGACGGACTACGAGGTGATTCAGAAAGAAGAGGATGTTTGGCCTATCATCGCAAATGAACTGGGTGTTGGCATTATTAATGACCTTGCCCATTTTAATGCGCCTCCCGAGCTTTTGGCGATCATTCCCGGTGGTATGGCACGTTTACATGGTGCATTTCCTGTGAACATCGACAGTGGTGGTTTGACTGTTTGCCTGGTTGATCCACTGAACCCGCAGGTGCTAGAGGATTTACGCTTTGCTCTGGGTAAAGAAATCATTCTTGCCGTCGCTCCAAGTCACATCGTTGAGAAGAAGATCAATGAAGCTTACGGAGGAGAAGGGCAGGCGCTCGATGAGATATTGAATCAGCTGCAAGCTGGTGCAGACGACGCAAGTGAAGGCGGGGGACAGAATGCCGAGGCAGAGGCGAACTCAGCACCTATTATTCGTTACGTTGATCTCGTGCTTTATCAGGCCATCAACGAGGGGGCATCGGATATTCATTTTGAGCCGTTTGAACAAGACTTTAAGATTCGTTACCGAATAGACGGAGCACTTTATGAAATGGCACCACCGCCACCTCACCTTGCGTTGCCGATCATTTCTCGCCTCAAGGTCATGTCTAACATGAATATTGCTGAAAAGCGAATTCCGCAGGACGGCCGAATTGTCAAACATGTTGGTGACAAGCAAGTGGACATGCGTGTCTCGTCACTTCCTACTCAGCATGGTGAGAGTATTGTCCTGCGCGTGCTAGATCGTAGCAACATCAACTTAAGCTTAGATATGCTTGGGATGCCCTCTGCTATTTTTGATTACATCAATAAGACGGTACGTAAACCAAACGGTATTTTTGTGTGCACGGGTCCTACAGGCGCCGGTAAAACGACCACCCTCTATGCGGCACTAAAAGAGATTAATACAATTGATTCGAAGTTGCTGACCGCGGAAGACCCAGTCGAATATGATGTAGATGGTATCGTGCAGGTTCCCGTCTATGAATCGATTGGTTTAACATTTTCGAGTATATTACGAGCGTTTCTTCGACAAGACCCTGACCGTATTTTAGTAGGGGAAATTCGTGATGTGGATACCGCACAGATTGCGATTCAAGCCTCACTCACAGGGCACCTTGTTTTGAGCACCCTACACACTAATGACGCACCAGGTGCGGTAACACGCTTGATTGATATGGGGACTGAACCATTTTTGGTGGCAGCGTCACTCGAGGGGATATTGGCCCAGCGATTGCTCCGTACTATTTGTAAAGATTGCCGTGCATCATACGAGCCCAATGAAGCTTTGTTGAATCAGCTTGGTGTTTCTTCGCACGAACTGGGTGATAAGGAATTTTATACCGGTCGAGGTTGTGATGTGTGCGACCAAACAGGCTACAAAGGGCGGCGAGGGCTCTTTGAGTTATTGGATATGTCAGATCCCATCCGAGAGCTCGTCACCGACCGTGCTCCCACGGTTGTGATTAAGCAAAAAGCGATTGAATTGGGCATGAATACCTTACGCGAAGACGGCTTACGCAACATATACGAGGGCAATACCACGATTGAAGAAGTCCTCAAGTATACTTAATCGAATATGCTATGTGCTGGTCGGGTAGCTTATTTTCATACTGCCGCTTACCAGAGATAAATCTTTGGGATGTGAAACTGAACGAATTTTAGTATTTCCAAATGGATTCGTATCATGCAGAGTTGCCAAAGTCTCTTAATGCAGCACAACAATCATGGCCAATTTTCTCTATCTAGCTCTCGATTCTAAAGGTGAGCAAACTACCGGCAGTGTTCAGGCAACCAGCGAATCCGATGCTATTCAGCAGCTGAGATCTCAAGGGTTGTATCCGACGCAAGTTGTTCAAGAAGGAAAAGGAAGCCTCGCCGAGGGAGGTAGAGGTAAAGCACGGGGCAAAAAGAAGGTCAAAGCGAAAGCGGGTGGCAAAGTAAAGGCTGAGGTGTTGATGATCTTTACGCGCCAACTCGCGACATTGATTGAGGCTGGTCTTCCTCTTTTGCGTGGCCTTAATACCCTCGAGAAACAGGAGCCTGATCCTGTGATGAAGGCGACTATTGCGGCTCTCTCAGATTCGGTTCAATCGGGAGCGACATTTTCAGAGAGTCTTGCCCAGCACCCACAGATTTTCAACAAGCTCTTCGTAAACATGGTGAAGGCCGGGGAACTTGGTGGTGTGATGGAGGTTGTTTTGGTGCGACTTGCAGAATACGCGGAAAAAGCAGCGAAGCTCAAAAGTAAGCTCACGACGGCCATGGTCTATCCATCGATTGTTATGTTCATCGCTGTTGGCATTTTGATTTTCCTCTTACTGGTAGTGGTGCCTAAATTCAAGGAGATGATGGCGGATATTGGTGAGCTGCCACTTATTTCCCAGATCGTTTTTGGTGCCTCTGAAAATATGCTGGCGAGGCCATATGTATTACCTAACGCGGTATGGTTATTTATTATTTTTGGTATTTTCCTCATGCTATTTAAAGCTTGGTCAACTACCAAAAGAGGTCGTTTCATTGTCGATACATTGAAGATGAAGATTCCTGTGTTAGGAGACTTGACGAGCAAAAGCTCCATATCTCGCTTTACAAGAACGATGGGAACCTTGGTCACCTCAGGTGTGCCTATCTTGCAAGCATTGACGATTACCCGAGATACAGCAGGCAATGTGGTGATCGCTAAGGCGATTGAGGCCGTGCATGACGGTGTTAAAGAGGGAGAGCCTATTGTGGCTCCGATGCAAGCGTGTGGGATTTTCCCAGCGATGGTAATCAGCATGGTCGATGTTGGTGAAGAGACGGGTCAATTGCCCGAGATGATGCTCAAGGTCGCAAACGTCTATGATGATGAAGTAGATGCCGCCGTTTCTGCACTGACGGCTGTGATCGAGCCCATTATGATTGTCTTCTTGGCAGCTATCGTGGGTGCTATCGTGATGGCCATTTTCCTTCCTCTGATTAAGATGATGCAGAGTGTCGATGGTTAACCAAAGCGTATTAACGGTTAGCGAATAGCGCGGGCTAAAAAAACTAAAACTCTCATTGTGTACCATCACCGACGAAGGTATATTAATAAGTAACTCACTACCAACTAGTCATGATGAAAGGGAAGCAAAACCATCAATATGCAAGCAAAGCTGGCTTTACACTAATCGAGATTGTCCTGGCGACGGCGATCATTGCCATACTGGCTGGCCTTAGCTTCAGTGGTATTCGCTATTATGACGAAAAGATGAAGTATTCGAGGACGGAGGTGTTGATTGCGAGCATTGAGAGCGCTCTGGAGGAGTATAAGGCGGATAATGGTAGCTACCCAGCAAGCGGCGGTTCCTCGCAAATTCTTTACGATGAGTTGTATGATGGAACTAATGTATACCTTGCCACTCTCAACCCAGATTTTACGGGCAAGCAACGCAATGTCAGCGAGTCCGCGCCTTATAATATCGTTGATGCATGGGGCAAGGCTCTGCGCTACAGGCATGATTCAAATAATATGGCGAATCCTAAACAAGACTATGACATAATATCGCTCGGTCCTAACGGAGTGGGCGACTTCGGTTCGAACGCTGAATGGGCAAAGGCAGACGACATCAAAAACTGGTAAGTTCCAATAGGCATCGATTTTAAAAGATGTCCACCGCGGCACAGCTGAGTGACAGTGCCTTTAACTTCATGCCCTCAGCATGCATTGATCTTTACATCGTGTAGTCGTGCCCCTAGGACAGTTCTCTACCCAATCCAATTTTAT
>Ga0206130_10001579_pt1 | contig 32856 bp, 33 predicted proteins | sample Helgoland_Spring_9_FD_148637 | JGI IMG/M metagenome (GOLD analysis project Ga0206130, IMG submission 148637) | Pelagic subsurface seawater microbial communities from Kabeltonne, Helgoland, North Sea - Helgoland_Spring_Bloom_20160512_1 | ecosystem: Environmental > Aquatic > Marine > Epipelagic ...
TTTGGCACCTCGATGTCGGCTCATCTCATCCTGGGGCTGGAGCAGGTCCCAAGGGTACGGCTGTTCGCCGTTTAAAGAGGTACGTGAGCTGGGTTTAGAACGTCGTGAGACAGTTCGGTCCCTATCTGCCGTGGGTGTAGGATACTTGAGAGGAGTTGCCCCTAGTACGAGAGGACCGGGGTGAACGATCCACTGGTGTACCAGTTGTTCCGCCAGGAGCAGTGCTGGGTAGCTATGATCGGACAGGATAACCGCTGAAGGCATCTAAGCGGGAAGCCCCCCTCAAAACAAGGTATCCCTGAGGACCGAGGTAGACCACCTCGTCAATAGGCTGGAGATGTAAGCGTAGTAATACGCTCAGTTGACCAGTACTAATCGTCCGATAGGCTTGATTTGATCCAGTAAAAGCTAGACTTTAACTGAACCAAACAGAAGCATACACAATACCATAAGTCGAAAACGACTTGGACAACGTTAATTTTAGAAGCACCTAGCCTGTTAGGCTGTGGGAACGCATGTTTCTTGCTACGCAAGAGATAACATACCTCCCACTTCAAACACTTCGTGCTTCGTTTTGGATTACTTGGTTTGGTGGTCATAGCGTGAGCAAAACACCCGGTCCCATCCCGAACCCGGAAGTTAAGTGCCACTGCGCCAATGGTACTGCGTCTTAAGACGTGGGAGAGTAGGTCACCGCCAATCCCAGTAATCCAAATCTCTATGTACTGATGAACCTCTGTAACCTGCCACCCAATAAAATTTCTGTAAAATAGGTTTCTTATGGAAATCTTGATTGGACCAGGTCAGATACTTAGCATGTCAAGTAGTGGACACAGACATGGGCCTTAGACAGCAACCTGAAATTATCCAGAAAGCAATACAATACACCACGCAAGGTTGGGAGCTCGCTAAAGGCTGGCTTTTAAGCCCGGCTGCGTGGTCACAATTCGCTATTCTAATTGTAACGTATCTTTTAGCGGTTTTTCTAACACGAAAACTGCGACTCTTTGCGACACGATTGCTAACTCAGCAGGCCGAACAGCAAAACATCTTCGTGAGGGCACGACGCTTTGTATTGATATTCACTCCGCTGTTTTTGCCACTTCTCGCTTATGGTCTGACAGGGCTAGGCGAGAGCGTGATACGCTCAATATTTGGAAGCGGCGAAGTCATTGCGTTCGGTAAGCGGGTCTTTCTATTCCTTGCAGCGTGCATCCTTGTAGATCGAATCATCAAGGACGGGTTTCTTAAGCTATTAGGCAAATTCGTTCTTGTTCCGATGGCTGCTTTTCACGCTGTTGGACTGCTGGAACTCGCGGCGACGCGGTTGGACATGATGGTTTTTCCATTGGGCAACCTGTCGTTCTCACTCCTCTTTTTGGTTAGATTTGCAGTCTTAGGTGGCATCATATTCTGGCTTGGACGTTGGTCCAACGATCAATCCTCCAGCTTTATAGCGAAACAGGAAGAGATGCGCCCGGCGACGCGCGAGTTGGCATCTAAGACTGCCGAGATCGCAATCTTTGGTGCGGCTTTCCTCGTCCTTATGAACATCATGGGTATTTCACTTACATCGCTTGCAGTTCTAGGGGGGGCGATTGGTGTTGGTCTTGGCTTTGGCCTACAGAAAATCGCATCCAATTTCATTTCTGGTGTCATCTTGCTGCTAGAAGGACAGGCCACTGTCGGGGACTACGTCGAACTTGATGGGGGCGAGGCTGGTACAATTGTTAAGATGACTGCACGCGCTGCGATTCTTGAGACATATGATGGTCGCTGGATTGTAGTTCCAAACGAGGATTTCATTACAACACGGGTTGCTAACTATTCAGATAGTGGATCAGCGAACCGTTATGAAGCTCCATTTTCTGTCAGTTATGATACCGATATCAATCTCGTTCCTGACATTATGGAAAAGGCTGTCTCTAAACATCCCGAAGTATTGGCGGAGCCGTTCCCGCAGATTTGCGAGCTACGCAGCTTTGGTGACAGTTGCGTAAATTTCGCGGTGGAGTTCTGGGTAAATGGCATTGATGATGGGCGTCATAATTTTACTTCGGATGTGTTGTCCATTGTTTGGAATGCGCTGAAAGAGAATGGGATCGAAGACCCTTATCCGCAACGCATTGTCGAACTCAAGGGCGAAATTCGCACAGGGGCCACATGAACACAGCTATTGTCATTGGCGGCGGACCTGCAGGTTTGATGGCAGCGGACGAATTATCTCGCGCAGGCGCAGAGGTTATTGTGATCGAGGGCAAACCGTCCTTGGGCCGAAAGTTCCTTATGGCTGGCAAGTCCGGGTTGAATTTGACGATGGACGAGGTTTTGTCCGCTTTCACCTCTCGTTATGAGGCCGCAGAGCCATGGTTGCGCCCGATGTTGGATGACTTTGGCCCCCAACAGGTGATGTCTTTCACCAACAATCTTGGACAAGAGGTGTTTACCGGATCTTCAGGTCGCGTGTTTCCGAAAGTGATGAAGGCCTCACCGTTTTTGCGGGCCTGGATTGAGAGGCTTGTACAACGGGGTGTTACAGTCCGAACCAAATGGCTTTGGTCAGGTTGGGATGGGGACGCACTAGTTTTTAGAACGCCAGAAGGGCACCAAGCACTTAAGACCGATGTAGCGGTGTTCGCATTAGGTGGCAGCAGCTGGTCACGTCTTGGATCTGATGGGGCATGGGCGAAGGCCTTTACAGCTCAAGGCATAGATCTTAAGCAATTTGCTCCGTCAAACGCCGGTATAGCTGCTGAGTGGAGCGCGCATATGCAGCCCCATTTTGGCACCGCGCTAAAAGCTGTCGCATTCCGTTCCGGTCCATGTACGAGCCGTGGTGAGGCGATCATCTCCCAGCAGGGTCTTGAAGGGGGGGGGATCTATTCTGTTTCGAATGGTGTGCGCGAAGGCCATGCGCTTCATGTTGATCTGAAACCTGATTGGACCCTTAACCGTGTCGCAGTGGCGCTTTCAAAACCGCGTGGTAAATCGTCTTTCTCGAACCATTTGCGGCGTGCATTGAAATTACAAAAGCATGAACTCGCGTTGTTGAACGAATGGGCCTACCCTTTGCCGCAGGCCCCAAGCGAGTGTGCGAAGGTAATCAAAAATCTAAAGCTGCATAACGCCAGTTTGCGCCCGATGGACGAAGCAATCTCTACAAGTGGTGGCGTTACTCGAGCTGCGCTTGATAAACATTTGATGCTCTTGAAAAAAGCCGGCACATTTTGTGCAGGCGAGATGCTGGATTGGGAGGCTCCAACTGGTGGCTATTTGCTTACCGCATGTTTCGCGACTGGCCGCACCGCTGGACGCGGGGCGGCGCGTTATCTCGGACTTACCCCAGCGCCCTAACGCGTTGAAACGCGGGGCGCGCGCGCATTTGTTTTGCATAGGCCTGCATTTTTTCACTCTCAAAATCGAACTTGGCGCTGATCGACCAATTCAAGCAATGGGTTAGAATGATATCGGCAATCGTAAAGGTTTCACCAGCGGCGAAAGGTGTCGTAATCCGCTCCGCAAGCCGATTGACGTTGCGATTAAATTCCCATTTCAGCGAGTCTTTCACCGCAGGTACACGGCGGTCTTCTGGCAAGATAAAGCTGTGACGTGCGCCCGCCCACAGAACTGCGTCAATCTCATCAATAATTGCGTGGACCATCGCATCTTGCTGACCACGTTCAACACTGCCAGCTGTCGCTAAAAGGATACCATGTTTGTCGGACAAATAGGTCATGATCGCAGTTGAGTCGCTGATGGTCTGCCCGTCCACGCGCAATGCAGGCACTTTTCCTGAAGGATACACAGCCGTCAGCGCAGAATCATGGGGCTTAACGGTAATCAATTCATAGGGTTCGCCCAGTTCTTCCAAGGCCCATAGCACACGAAAAGCGCGGCTCGCGATTGTTCCAAAAACTTCATACATGCGTAGATTCCCTAACAGTTTATTTGCGCGCCATCATGGCGAGGCGAATGAGACAACGTTCCACAAGTGCCATCGCCGGGGCGTGTTGGTTGCCGCTTCTGAGTTTCAGATCCGTATCGACGATCAGGCTTAAAGCGGCCTCAAGATTATAGCTTCCCCATCCTTGTGCTTGTCGCAGCATTCGATCACGGCGCGGACCAAAAACTGGCGGGCGTAGTTTAGCGATGCCCTGCGCAGCACCGCCCGGATCACTGGCAGTGGCGTAGAGCGTTTTGAAATGTCTGAGTGTTGCTATGCAAAGAGCGACAGGCTGCACGCCTTGCGCTTGAAGCTTGCGCATGATTGGCCCGATCTCTCCAGAGCGGGCTTCGGCCACGATGTTGATAACGTCATCGACACCTGCCTCTGTCGAGGTGGGCGCGCAATTGGCGATGTCGTCGCTGGAGAGCGGCGTTGGATCATTTAGCTTGTAGAGTGAGAACTTTTCCAGGGTTTGCCGGAAATCACCGGGATCGAGGTCCTTTGATAAGGCTGTCAAATCATCCATGACATCGCGTTCAGGCATTGTGATTTTGGCGCGCGTAAGCTCTGCCTCAATCTCTCCGCGAGAAGGGGGATCGTCGTAGATACCAATCGCAAAGGCATTCGAATGGCCCTCGAACAGTTTGCGCAGAGCAGAGCGTGCGTTCAGTTGTCCCGCGGTGACAACGATTTGCGCATCGCCATCGCGCCATTCCTCTAGCGCGGGTGCGATCACTTTGCTTAATCCGTCGCTCGCATCTTCAATAAAAGCAACACGTGGACCAGGAAAGAAACTTTGCGCGGTCATCGCGTCGATCAAAGCGGCAGGGTCTTTGCGCAAGTCAGCCGCTGGAATACGTGCAAGGCGCATTTCCTCTTCCCCCTTAGGGCCAATAAGCGCGGCAATAACTTGCTGGCGTTTCAGGGCAATCCGCATGACATCGGGCCCGTAGATCAACAGTCCTGTTCTGCTCGCGTCCGGTTTGGCAAAATAGCTAGATGCCTCGCGCGGGGACAGCTTCATGGTAGCAGTTTAGGATCAATAAGGTGTAAACGGTCAACAAGCTGGTCTGCGAGAACATTCATCAAACGCTCTTCCGATGTGCGTTCTGATGCAAGGGATGTTGCCGTGTTTCCAGGGACAGAATAGCCAACGAAGTTAGAGAAGCTGCCGCTATCGATATTCGCCTTGGTTGCGGAATTTTTCAACGTATAGCGCAATGTGCCATGTCGATGGAGCCGCGTGGCGGCACCCGTCGCTGTGGTTCCAAGACCTGCTAGGCCGTGAGATACGATAACCGAAAGAGTCATTGGCGCGGGATTTGCGCGGCCTAATCGCGTCTCAAGTCGACGTGTCAAAAGATACGTGTCTTTCGCTTCGGGCGCAGTTATGAAGATCTGCCCTTCCAGCTTTGATCCTGCCCCGTCCGGTGCGTAGACTGGCGTGAAGTTGCAAGCGCTAGCGAGAAGCATAGCGGGCCCAGCCAGTAAAAGATGCCTTCTGTTAAAGTACGACATTCACGATCCGCCCTGGAACAACAATCACCTTTTTAGGCGTCGCCCCGTCAAGTGATCTCAGCACAGCCTCATCGCTGAGCGCGACTTTTTCAACCTCTTCTTTGGACATGTCGGTTGGCACAGTGATTTCTGCGCGGCGTTTACCGTTGATCTGAATCGGCATGGTCACACTGTTTTCCACCAACATCGCCTCATCAGCAACGGGCCATGGAGCATCAATAATCAGCCCTTCGCCGCCCTGATGCGTCCAGATATCTTCCGCGAGGTGCGGCGTCATGGGTGCCATGAGCTGAGCAAGCGTCATGATTGCTTGCTTTTGTGCGGAGTGGCTTGCTTTCGATTTGCTCAGTGTCGCTGTGAAGCCATAAAGCTTAGCGATAGCCGCGTTGAAACCGAAGCTTTCAACACCTAGCGTCACATCACGAATGGCTTTGTGCATCTCGCGCAAAAGGTTTTCGTCGCCCGCGCCTTTCGCGTCTTTGTCCATCGTTGAGATCTTATAGCAAAGCGACCAAACGCGCCCCAAATGTTTGAACGAGGCTTCTGCACCAGAAGCAGTCCATTCGACGTCGCGCTCAGGAGGGGAATCGGACAGAACAAACCAACGCGCGGTATCGGCACCAAAAGCCGAGATGATATTCAAAGGATCAACAACGTTGTTCTTGGATTTCGACATCTTTGCAGATGGGATGATATCTACCTCAGAGCCGTCTTCCCTGAGAAACGCTTTGCCGTCTTTTAGATCGACTTGCTCGGGATAGTAATAAATAGGACGTCCATTCTGCCCATCGCATTTATAAATCGCGTGCGTCACCATGCCTTGCGTGAACAAAGCATCGAACGGTTCAATCGCTTTTGCAGGCAAGTTCTCTGTGATCTTCATCGCGCGGGCGAAGAAGCGGGAATAGAGCAGGTGCAAAATCGCATGCTCGATCCCGCCGATATACTGATCGACGTTCATCCAATACTCCGCATCTGCCATATCGACAGGCGTTTCTACATTGGGTGAAGTGAAACGCGCGAAATACCAAGAGCTGTCAACGAAGGTATCCATCGTGTCCGTCTCGCGCTGCGCAGGGCTACCGCATTTCGGGCAAGAACAATTACGCCAAGTAGGGTGACGATCTAGCGGATTGCCGGGCGTGTCGAAGGTTACGTCGTAAGGCAGCTCAATCGGCAAGTTCTCTTTTTTTTCGGGAACCACACCGCAATCAGAGCAGTGTACGACAGGGATCGGGCAACCCCAGTAGCGTTGACGGGACAGGCCCCAATCACGCAGGCGGTATTTGGTGACGCCTTGGCCGATGCCGTTCTCTTCGCAGAATGTGATGGCGGCGTTGATCGCTTCATTGCCAGTCTGCCACTGCTCACCGGCGAACCCGCCGTTGTAGAAAACCTTTTCTGTCTTCGCAGGAACGTAGGCTTCTTCTAACTTGGGCGAAGCGTTCTCGGATGGCAAATATGTCGACGTGATTGGCAGGGCGTATTTCGCAGCGAATTCAAAGTCGCGCTCGTCATGTGCAGGGCAACCAAAAATCGCGCCTGTGCCGTAGTCCATCATGATGAAGTTGGCAATATAAACGGGCAGCTCCCAAGCCGTATCAAACGGATGACGTACTCGCAGGCCTGTGTCATAGCCTTTCTTCTCGGCTGTTTCGATCTCTTCGGCAGTCGTACCGCCTTTGCGGCAATCCTCATTGAACGCCAATATCTCTGCGTTGTCTTTTTCAAGCTGTTTGGCGAGCGGATGATCTGGTGAAATGCCAACGAAAGACGCACCGTTCAGCGTGTCGGGGCGTGTCGTGTAAACCTCGATTCGGTCATGGCCGTCAGGTGCATCGATCGTAGAAAAAGCAAACTGCAAACCACGCGATTTGCCGATCCAGTTTTCCTGCATTAGCTTCACTTTGGCCGGCCAATTGTCCAAACCGTCCAAAGCGGCAAGCAATTCTTCAGAGTGATCTGAGATCTTGAAGAACCATTGCGTGAGTTCGCGACGCTCGACCAAAGCACCAGAGCGCCAGCCGCGTCCTGCTTCAACCTGCTCATTCGCAAGCACGGTCATGTCCACAGGATCCCAGTTCACCACGGCGTTTTTGCGATAGACTAACCCTTCGTCCAGGAAATCGAGAAACAGCGCTTGTTGCTGGCCGTAGTAATCGACATCACAGGTCGCGAATTCGCGAGACCAGTCAATCGACAGGCCCAGCGGTTTCATCTGTTCGCGCATATCGGCGATGTTGCTGTAGGTCCAATCCTTTGGGTGCCCACCAATCGCCATCGCAGCATTCTCTGCAGGCATACCGAATGCGTCCCAACCCATTGGATGCAAGACATTATGGCCCGTGCTCATCTTATAGCGCGCGATTACGTCGCCCATGGTGTAGTTGCGCACGTGGCCCATGTGGATGCGGCCTGACGGGTAGGGAAACATCTCCAAAACGTAGTATTTTGGCTTACTCTCATCACGTTCAGCTTTGAAGGTTTTGGCGGTATTCCACGCCTCTTGCCATTTCGCTTCTGTGGTGGTGGCGTCATAGCGTTGCATGAGCGTGATCCTTTTTGCGCGTGTTTGCGCCTTAAAAACTGTTTCAAACCTGATATGCGATGGTCTTTAAAGCGTCCAGAGCCAAGACCCTCCAGAATTCGCCGTTGGCGTGCCACATTGCCGTTTCTATAGTAGCCAAAACAAAAAAGCAGGCCGTTTCACATTCAAATCCTTATTATCCATTAGAAATTCCCCGGTTAGTACAAACATTTGGCACCCGCTTTGGTTGAGCAAGGGCATCAGGTGTTTTCTCTTACACCGGAACTGGAGAAACTTACGGTCTGGTAGGGCGTGACTCTGTTGCCGTATTGGATCAAGCGGTCACCATCGAAAGATGTGCATCCTTGGATGTCGGATTTGGAAACAAAAGTTATTCGCGCAGATGCCTGTCATCGCCAAGCTTTGGCTCTGAAAGGCAGGGGGTTAGAGCCGGATGTGACCCTTGGTCATCACGGCTGGGGCGAATCTATGTTTTTTCAAGGACGTGTGGCCAAATGGCAAATGTGGCTCTATTGTAAGCCTTATCATCTGGACTCAGGTATTTCGGTGAACTTCTTTCCAGAGCTTTCAACGCCTGATTGGGTGATAATGCGCTTCGCTTGCGGTTGCGTAATCTGAACAACACACAGCATTTTGATATTGGTGATGCGGGGATAAGCCCGACGCAGTTTCAAGCAGCGACATTTCCAGAGCCGTTTCACGACAAAATTAGCGTGATTCATGATGGCATTGATACGGATACGGTAAAGCCCAAGGCAGATGCGGTCTTGAAAATCTCGGACGATCTGCGTGTGACGCGGGATGATGAGGTCATAACCTTCATCAATCGCAGTCTTGAACCTTATCGCGGTTATCACGTCTTTGTGCGCGCTTTGCCGAAATTGTTGAAAGCACGGCCAAATGCGCAGTTTGCTTGGTGGGAATGAGGTTAGCTACGGATCACGTCCGCCAAGTGGGAAAACTTGGAAGCAGATCTACACAAATGAAATGCGCGAATAGATGTCTGACGAAGATTGGGCGCGCGTGCATTTCATGGGGCGTGTTCTTGGTGATGGTGCAGGTCAGCCGATTGCTCATATATCTTACCTAACCGTTCGTTCTAAGCTGGTCTCTTTTGGAAGCGATGAGCACAGAATCAGCGATCCTCGCGTCTGATAGAGCCCCAGTTTTGGAAGCAATCAAGCATGATGAGACCGGCTGGCTTACTGATTTCTTTGATGCAGATGCTTTGGTTTAGAAAGCGAATGCGCTCTTAGAAAGGAGACGCGCGCGCGACTTGGGAAAGCAGCACGGGCGTTTGTTTTTAAATCTATGATCTAAAGACCCAATGCCTGCCTAAGCATCTTGAATGGGTGTCCGATTTGGCGAAGTCTTGATTAAAGACGTCCGTCCGCAATGCGCAACTGACGTGCGCGTGCGAGGATCGCGTTCTCGACTGCGCGGGCTGTGCCAACGCTGACCGGACCGCTCCGTGTTTGCATGGCAACGTTTAAAGATCGTGCTTCAAGTGCTGGGTCATTTACTAAGATTGTTGCGCGATATACACGTCCACCACCGGGTGGACGGCCATAGCCTGTAGTAATGACGCCGGAGAAGGGATCGATAGATTCGACGGGCAAGAAGCTTAAAACTTCAAGCGACGCATTCCATAGGTATTTGTTAACCTTAACACTTGTGTTAGCGTCAGGTCGCCGCAGAACGTCCCAAACAGAACTGACGTTTTCAGCCCCGTCACCGTCATTGCTGTTTGCAACAGCCGATGAGGCTCCCGATTTAAGTGCGCCACCACATCCAGCAAGCAAAAGACATGCTGTTGCGATGAAAAGGAATTGAGCGGAGCGAATGTGTGTCATTTTCCTGCCTGCGTCTTAGTTCTCTTTGTCCTAAACCCGTCGATAAGACGGGGCAAGTGTTTTCGCGCAAACAATACTGCCACGGCGTTCGCAAATTTTGCAACCAATCACAGGCTCATTGTTGGTGGGGTGCACTGTGGCAAAGCTGCACCATTTCACAGAGCTTTCTCTCTCTACGTTTTGGGGCACTTGCATAGTAACCCCGAAAAGCGCGAAACAAGCCATGGACCTAACGCGGATTCCCCGGAGTTAGGCACGAAAATAGAAACCCCGAGGGAAACACAATGAAAAATGTTCTTTTCGCAACGACAGCTTTGATCGCGACTGCTGGCTTCGCATCCGCTGACGTAAAAGTAGGCGGCTTTGGCTATCTAGGCGTAATTTCTTCCGCAGCAACAGATGCTGCAGCGGCAGACACATCCGTCACGCACGCGACACGTTTGACGTTTGCTGGTTCTGTTGAAACAGATTCCGGTATTTCGTTCTCAGCGTCTTCGCGCATCACGATCTCCGATAACAACGACAACGGTCAGCTTGGTCACAACAAGATCACTATGACTGCTGACAGCTTGACGCTTGCAGTTGGTGCAACTCACGGCGCAATGCGTAATACAGCTCGTGTTGCAGCCTTCCACGGCTTCAACAACGGTAGCATGTACTACGCAGGCGGCGGCAATGGCGTGGACAATGGCGACGGCGATTTCGCTCAGAACGACGGCGGAAACAACATCTACGTAGCCTATACTGCTGGCGATCTTAAAGTTGCAGCATCTTCTGATGTAGATGGCAACAAGCAAGAGGTGGGCGTAAGCTACTCAATGAACGGCCTAACGGTTGGTGCGGCTGCAGACAACGATAACAACTTCATGTTGGCTGCTAAGTACGCGGGCACAGGCTTCAACTTTGGTATCGGTACAAACCAAGATGCCGATATCGTTTTGACAGCTAACTATGACATCGCAGAAGGCACAAGCCTTGGCATGGCTTTGGACATGGCTTCCGGCGGTGACGTGAATTCCATGGGTGTGCAGGTTGCTCACGATCTCGGTGGCGCGAAACTCTACGGTGCTGTTGGCCAAAACCAAGGCAACTCCATTGCTCAGTTGGGTGTAATGTTCAGCTTCTAATTTAGAAGTTAAATAATGCCTAAGAAGGGCGGGTCTCTCGGGACCCGTCCTTTTCTTTTTGTGCAATGCATAATACCTCAGTCTCGAAACTGGAGGGTATCCAAATGTCACTGCAAGACATTCAAGACAAATTTGCCAAAGCTGAAAACGCGGCAGGGCGAACGGCGGGGTGCGCGCAACTTATCGCGGTGTCCAAAGTTCAGCCCAATGAACGTGTTCATGCAGTTTTGAAACAAGGTCATCGTTTGTTTGGCGAAAACCGTGTGCAAGAAGCCGCTGGCAAATGGCCCGCGTTTAAAGAAGAGTTCAGCGATGTTTTCGTACATCTGATCGGACCTTTGCAAACTAACAAGGCCCGCCAAGCGATGGAATTGTTTGATGCAATTCACACAGTCGATCGCGCGAAGCTTGCCAAGACCATAGCGCGTTTGGCGCAGGAATTGGGCCGTTGTCCAGAGCTTTTTGTGCAAGTGAATACTGGCGAAGAGGAGCAAAAGGCAGGCGTTTCTCCGCAGGAAGCTGATGGTTTTATCGAAGAATGCCGCTCACTTGATTTGCCTGTTCAAGGTTTGATGTGCATCCCACCTGCGGATGAGGAGCCGTCATTGCATTTTGCGCTGCTCGCGAAGATCGCAGCGCGTAATGGGCTTTCTGCACTTTCTATGGGCATGAGCGGTGACTTTGAGCGTGCGATTGCGCTGGGTGCGACGCATGTTCGTGTTGGATCAGCTATCTTTGGTGATCGCGCTTACGAGCTTTGAGGGCTGTCCGATGAGTGCCTCATCGGATCTAGGCGAGGGGCTAGCAGCTTGCGCTCCCTAGGATATTTATGGAAATAGGAAGATCTGCATTACCGTACGATGAGGCGTGTATTTTGTGTGATTTTCGATGCGATGTCGTGCAGGTGATCACGTCGAAATGCGATGCAACCTTCGGTCGGATATCCCGGCCTGCGCCATTGGTGGATGAAGATTGCCGAGCCTTTATGCGGGGTCGCGTCGGGCCAGTTCCAATCGGTTAGAATCACTAGATCATAGAGTGGATCAGCACGTCTTAACGCCTCGTGGCTGTGAGGATAGGGCGCGCGAACATGGTGATTGTAAGCCGCATCTGTTGCTTCGTCGGACCAAAGATCGCGCGGACCAATTGGCTGTGCCATCGGCACCGGCTGTTTAAGTCGATCTGGGCGATGCAGCATCCCTACAATGCGGTGGATACCCCGCGGCGTCGCGCCGTCACCTTCGCGTTTGTCCGTCACAATACCGCCCTTGCCATGTGTGCAGGGATAGAGGCGACCCGCAAAGCGGACGCCTTTTGGCGTGAGCACAAGATCATTGGGGGTCACAAAAGATGCCCCGATTTGGTGGCCTTGGTGCGCAGATAGTCAGCATTGAAACGGTTCTCACCGACTTTCAGGGCAACACGTTCACTGACCGTGATGCCTGTTTTTTTCATCATCTCAATCTTTGTGGGATTGTTTGTTAGAAGGCGGACTTGCGCAACGCCTAGTTTGCTCAACAGTGCAGCGCCGATCCGAAAATCGCGTTCATCATCTTCAAAACCAAGACGATGATTGGCTTCGACCGTGTCAAACCCCTGATCTTGCAAAGAGTAGGCGCGCATCTTGTTGGCAAGGCCGATGCCGCGTCCCTCTTGGTTAAGGTACAAAAGAATGCCCGCCCCTTCGGCCCCCATCTGAGCGAGAGCGGCACGAAGCTGCGGCCCGCAATCGCATTTGAGTGACCCCATGAGATCACCTGTGAAACATGCGGAGTGCAGTCTGGTGAGCACTGGCTGATTGCGATTGGGCGTGCCCACAATGATCGCGTAATGCTCCTCCCCGCCATTATCGGGGCGAAACACGTGGAGTTGACCTTTGTCGGACACTTCCATCGGCAATTGCGCATGAACGATATCATGGTAATGCGCTGAAACGCCGAGCAAAGGTTCAACCTGCACAGTAAACAGCGTTGTAAGGTCATGTTTCGTTGCAAAGTCACTTGGGTTGTCGAGATCAGTGATCAAGACAGAGGGCAATAAGCGCGCGTCTTTCGCCAAGCGCAAAGCAATGCGATGCGCGCCTGCTTTGCCGTCTCGTGCGGAGCACAACGGCCCCTTCATCGGAGTGCGCAAGTCGTCAGTAGGGTCTGCGAGCGCTATAATCCAGCGCAGATCAGCATCTTCTGGAACATGAATGCGCGCGAGATCGCCATCATAGGCACGCGCCTTTAGGGTTTCTGCGCGACGTGCTGTGATGCTCAAAACTGTTTTACCTGGCAATGCGCGGGCATCCGCAGCGCGTTCTGGAGTGAGCGTTTCTGCCGCTTGAACCAAGATCCCAACAGGGCCATCGATGATCACTATCGGCACGCCCATACGTAAATCACCGCGCGCGCGGGCGATTTGTTCGGATGGATCTGGTGCTAAACTCATGTTTTGCTCACCGCTCTTTGAAACACTTTGCTACAGAAAGCCCCTGATTGCCGAGGAATATGAAACAAATCAAGGTTGAATAACACATGGACGTGAGGGAGTGCCACAAAACTTGTTGAATTCCCCGTGCAGACGCATGTCTATGTCATCAGTAGACAGGAGATGATCCGATGGTACAGTTCAAAAATATACTTCTGGTCGATGATGACGATGATCTACGCGACGCGCTCTCTGAGCAATTGGTGATGACCGAAGACTTTGAAGTCTTTGAGGCTGATTCAGGTGCAACCGCGATGGAGCGCGTCAAAGACTCGCTCTACGATTTGATCATTCTTGATGTGGGCCTGCCCGATACGGATGGTCGTGAGCTTTGCCGTTTGATGCGCAAGCAAGGTGTGAAAAGTCCCGTATTGATGCTGACGGGTCATGGCAGTGACGCTGATACGATCCTTGGTTTGGATGCTGGCGCAAATGATTACGTGTCTAAGCCGTTCAAGTTTCCTGTCCTTCTAGCGCGTATTCGCGCGCAGCTTCGCCAGCATGAGCAATCTGAGGATGCTGTGTTTGGCTTGGGTCCTTACACGTTCAAGCCGTCGATGAAGATGCTGATCACAGAAGACGAAAAGAAAATCCGCTTGACGGAGAAAGAGACGAATATCCTGAAGTTTCTTTACCGCTCGACAGATGGTGTCGTGCCGCGCGACATTCTTTTGCATGAGGTCTGGGGCTACAATGCAGGCGTCACAACGCACACCCTAGAGACTCATATTTACCGTCTTCGTCAAAAAATTGAACCAGATCCGTCAAATGCGCGCCTTCTTGTGACTGAATCTGGTGGGTATAGATTAGTAGCTTGAGATTTTAATTTTGAATGAGCGCTTATAGCTTTGATCCAAATCAAGGTTTAACCACTTATTCATGATTAGATAACCAAGACGAGACACCGCGTATACCCGTTTTATAATATACTCCTCCCTGTTGGACTGGCCCGGGCTAAGCCCCGGGCCTTTTTTGTCTAACGGTCGAGGTTGAAGGAAATGACCGGCCCATTCCCATGCTGCGCTAGTGTGTCTTCAGGATTGTAGAGGGCGCAGGCGTCAAGCGACAAGCATCCGCAACCAATGCAGCCGTCCAAACTATTTCGCATTTTTGTAAGCTTAGTGATTTTCGCATCCAGATGATGGCGGAGCGCTGTTGAAATGGCAGCCCAGTCTTTGGCATTGGGGGTTCGTCCATCGGGCAATTCGCCAAGAATCTCTTTGATTTGAGGCAATGTCAGCCCGAATTGCTGTGCAATCAGTACGAATGAGACACTGCGCACCTGCGCGCGTGCGAAACGGCGATGACCGCCTCGATTACGATTGGCTGTGATGAGACCTTCGTTCTCATAAAAGCGGATTGCAGAGACGGTGAGCCCTGTGCGTTCTGCGATCTGTCCAATGGTGAGTTCAGAATTTTTGTGCTGCACGCATTTCTCTTCTTTACCTAAAGCTAACTTTAGAAATTACAAAGAAGAGGTCAAGTCAAAGGAGTAGGTCAATGGCACGATTGGAGCACGCAAATATCACTGTCGGCGGTGCTGCGAAAACTGCGGCTTGGCTCGAGCGCGTATTTGGTTGGAGCATTCGTTGGGAGTAGTGGCAGGCTTTTCTACCCATGTAGGTAGTGAGGTCGACTATTTGGCGCTCTATCAACCAAAAACGTCAACCTCTGGAACCCGTTCTGGCTATTCAAAACAAGGCAAGTTGAACCACGTCGGAATTGTCGTAGAGAATTTGGCTGTGGCCGAAGCAGCGGTGCGGGCAGAAAGGTATGAGCCCCATTCGCATCAAGATTATGAGCCAGGATAGCGGTTCTATTTCAGTGACAAGAACGATCTCGAATATGAGATTGTCGCTTATGATTAGGCTACGTTGGTTAAAACCCAAAGTTTATTTGGCAAGTTAAAGCGTGACGTTGCGGCGCGTGGGGTTAACTTGTGGCGGTCCGACAGGCATCGTGGAGGCGAAGCTATAAACGGGAGCCTGTCGGATGTCTGAAACTGTGAAACAAGTTGTTTATCCTGAGTTTGGTGACCCGACCAAGGTCTTAAGCCTCGAAGACGTGGCCCGCGAGGTCTTGGAACCGGGCCAAGCGCGTGCGGATGTTCTGCGTTCACCGATTAACCCGTCAGATTTGATCCAAGTGTCGGGCAACTACGGTGTTCGCCCACCCTTGCCTGCGATTGCTGGCAATGAAGGGATTGGTCGGGTCACTGAGGTAAATGGCGAGGCGCGTGGGCTGTCTGTAGGTCAGCTTGTATTGCTGCCAGTGGGCGTGGGGACGTGGCGCAGTGAGGTCGTTGCCTCTGCAGGAGCGTTCGTGCCGATGCCGGAGGGCGATGTGGATCAACTTTCTATGATGATGGTAAATCCAGCGACCGCGCAGCTTTTGTTGACGGATTTCATCGCCTTGGCTGAGGACGATTGGATCATCCAAAGTGCTGCGAATTCCGCTGTGGGCACCTATGTTGTGCAGCTTGCCAAGGGCATGGGCGTGAAAACCGTTTGTGTCGTGCGACGCGAGAGTGCCGTGCAAGGCCTGCTTGATCAAGGGGCTGATGTGGTTCTTGTCGACGGCCCTGATTTGTTGAAACGCGTGAAACAGGCGACGGGTGGCGCGAAGATGAAGCTCGCGCTTGATGCGGTGGCGGGTGATACATTTGGCCGTCTTGGCGAAAGTCTTGAGGTTGGCGGCACGCTTGTGAATTACGGGGCGATGTCGAATGAAGCTGCGTCGATGCAGGCAGGTGCGATGATTTTCCGTGACGTGCGCGTGCGTGGGTTCTGGCTTGTGAACTGGTTTGAACGCGCCAGCAAGGAAGAGCGCATGGCGACCTATGGCGCGCTTACCAAAGCGGTGGCAATGGGGACGCTTCATGCGCCCATTGATCGTGTGTTCTCGCTTGAGGACATCAGCGAAGCAGCGCGCTACACGTGGGCGGGCGAGCGGTCTGGCAAAGTGTTGCTTGCGCCGAACGGCATCTAGGCTAATTTGGCGCGATCTTATCTTAAAAAGGACGTGCCATGAGCTTTACTCTTGCTACTTGGAACATCAACTCCGTGCGCCTGCGCGAGCCGATTGTGTGCAAATTGCTGCAAGAGGAAGCACCAGATGTGTTGTGCCTGCAGGAATGTAAATCGCCCGTTGAGCTGATCCCGACAGAGGCCTTTGCGGCGCTTGGCTACACCCACATGGTGGCGCGGGGACAGAAGGGCTACAACGGCGTTGCGATCTTGAGCAAACTGCCAATCAAGGAAGTCGGGGCAGAGGATTTTGCGCAGCTTGGTCATGCGCGTCATATTGCTGGGCGGCTCGAAAACGGTGTGACAATCCACAATTTCTACGTGCCTGCTGGCGGTGATGTGCCGGATCGTCAGAAGAACGAAAAGTTCGGACAAAAGTTGGATTATCTTACCGAAATGCGAGATTGGTTCAAAGCGAACAGCCCTAGAAAGAGCATCCTTGTCGGTGATTTGAACATCGCTCCGGGTCAGGATGATGTTTGGGATCACAAGAAGCTGCTCAAGATTGTCAGCCACACTCCGATTGAAGTGGAACATCTGGGCGACGTCATGAAGGCGGGTGATTGGCATGATGTCACGCGCGCGGATATCTCTGAGGGCAAGCTTTATAGCTGGTGGTCGTACCGCGCCAAGGATTGGGACGCTGCTGACAAAGGCCGACGTTTGGATCATGTTTGGGCAACTGGTGATATTGCTTCTGCTGCCCATTCGTCGCGTGTCTTGCGTGATGCGCGCGGATGGAAAAAGCCGTCGGATCATGCGCCTGTGTTTGCAACGTTTGATCTCTAATGCGCTGGCCCTTGCGAAAGTAAGGGTGATGGGCCATCTAGAACACAACACAGAGATAAATAAGGCGATGATCGATGATTGAACTGGGCACAGGTACTGCGGCGGACATGGCTAATCTGATCATGGACGTTAACGAAAGCACCTTTATGAAAGACGTGGTGGAATCGTCTGACTTGGTCCCTGTTATCGTCGATTTTTGGGCACCTTGGTGTGGACCGTGCAAAACGCTTGGCCCCGCATTGGAAGCTGAAGTCATGGCAGCCAATGGGGCCGTGAAGATGGCGAAGATCGATGTGGATCAAAACCAGATGATCGCAGGGCAGATGCAAATCCAATCAATCCCTGCTGTATTTGCGTTCTACAAAGGTCAGCCGATTGATGGCTTTCAAGGCGCTTTGCCGCCCTCCGAGATCAAAGCCTTTGTTGCGCGTGTGATTGAAGCTGGCGGCGGCGACCCATCGGGCGGCTTGGACGACGCGATTGAGACAGCAACGATGATGCTAGAGGAAGGCGACGCAAGTGATGCGGCGCAAACTTTTGCGGCGATCTTGGAAGAAGACGATCAATGCGTCTCAGCCTATGCCGGTCTTGCGCGTTCGCATTTGGCGATGGGCGAAGCGGATCAAGCGGAGGCTGTGTTAAACGGTGTCCCTGCGGATATTTCATCCGCTGCGATGATTGAAGCGGCTTTCGCGCAAATCGCGCTCGCGCGGCAGGCGGAGCAAGCGGGGCCTTTGGCGGAGATGTCAGCGGCGGTTGAAGCTAATCCAGATGATCTTCAAGCGCGCTTTGATCTTGCCGTTGCGCTGAATGCCAATGAGCAAACAGAAGACGCCGTCGACGCATTATTGGAAATTTTCCGACGTGATCGCGAATGGAACGAGGGCGCTGCAAAAACGCAGCTTTTCACTATATTCGATGCACTCAAACCAGAAGATCCCATCGTTTTGAATGGCCGTCGCAAATTGAGTTCGATGATATTTGCCTGATCGCGCTGACGGGCTAGATCTGAGATATGACTAAAATTGGTGACCTCCCCGATATCTTGCCGGCCTTTCCTTTGCCCGGCGCTTTGCTTTTGCCGCGTTCGCGCTTGCCGTTGCACGTTTTTGAACCGCGCTATCTCGCGATGGTGGATGATGCGTTGAAAACGCAAGGGCGTCTTATTGCGATGATCCAACCTAATCCGGGCCGGACGGGAGATGAAAAGGGCTTGCACAAGATTGGCTGCGCGGGTCGCATCACGCAGTTTTCTGAAATGGAAGACGGGCGATATATGCTCACGCTTGCGGGCGTATCGCGGTTTCGTCTCGTGGGCGAAGTCGAAGGTTTCATGCCCTATCGCCGTGTCAAGGTGAATTGGGATGGGTTCGAACAAGATCGCAAGGAGGGCGAAGTAGATACGCCTTATGATCGCGAGGCCTTTTTGAACCTGCTTTCAAAATATTTCACCGTTCGTGACTTAAGTGCGGATTGGGAAACGTTGAAGGATGCAGATGACGAATTGCTAATCAGTTCGCTCTCGATGATGCTTGATTTCGAACCTGAAGATAAACAGGCGCTTCTGGAAGCGCCAAGCCTATCCACACGCCGCGAAACATTGGTCACCTTGATCGAATATTTCTTACGCGGCGGGGATGCAGAGGAAATGATGCAATGAGCATTGATAACGACGCCCCTGACTTTGATCCGCATATGCTAGAGGCGCTTATTTGCCCGCACACGCAAAGTCGCTTGGAGTACGATGCAAACGCGCAGGAGCTGGTATCGAAGAAGGGGGGTCTCGCTTTTCCTATTCGAAATGGCATCCCTGTGATGTTGCTGGATGAGGCGCGAAAGCTCGACTAGAGCGGTCTACCTGTCATCAATTTTGGCAAATCTCCCGTCAGTCCTGCAGCCTCGCGAATGAAGGTGCGACGCAGGCTTGGGACAGAATTCACGAGACCCATTCCCAAATCACGACCTAGGCGTAGGATTGGATTATCATTAGAAAACATCTTGTTAAAAGTATCTGTCGCAACCGCAAGCGTGGCCGTATCAAAGCGGCGCCACTGTTGATATCGCTCCAACACGAGGGCAGATCCGATGTCTTCACCGCGCCTTTGGGCAAGGGTCATCACCTCCACCAACGCTGCAACATCCCGCAATCCAGCGTTTAGTCCTTGCCCTGCAATCGGATGAACACCATGCGCGGCATCGCCAATGAGGGCGAGGCGCTCTGCGGTGAAGTTGTTCGCGATGGTGAGGTTCAGAGGGTAGGTAAATCGCGCGCCCGCAAGTTGGATATCCCCCAGGAAATCGCCAAACGCGGGGCGCAAAGCGTCCAGATACTCCGCGTCAGGGAGGGCATGAATGAGTTTGGCGTTTTCTTCTGTTTCGCTCCAAACAATAGAGCTGCGATTGCCTGTCAAAGGCAGGATCGCCAAAGGCCCTGAGGGCATAAAGAACTGATGCGCAATCCCGTTGTGGCTCTTTTCATGCGTGATTGCACAAACTAGCGCGGTCTGGTCATAGCCCCAACCTGTGCGTTTGATCTTTGCACGTTCAGCCGTGCCACTGCGGCGCCCGTCTGATCCAATAAGGACACGTCCGCGCAACATTTCACCAGAGGCAAGCGTCACAGCAGCACCAAGAGGCGATGTTACTTGCGCAATCACGGTTTCGCTGTGGAGGAGTGTGATCAAAGGGTTCGCGTCCATTGCGTTCAAGAAAGTGCGGCGCAGATAGCGGTCTTCGACTAAGTAGCCCATCGGTCCTTCTTCGATTTCCGCATGATCGAAATGCATGAAAAACGGTGAAGGACCTTCGCCTGCACGCCCGTCGGTCACTTTGATTTCCAGCATGGGTTGAGCATCATCTGCCAAGCCATCCCAAAGACCAATCGCGTTCAACAGCCGTTGCGACGCGAGCGCCAAAGCATAAGAGCGCCCGTCAAATTCGGGATCCTTTCGCGTGTCCAAAGCCAACGCGTCAATCACGGTGCTGCTCAAACCGCCTTGCGCGGCGGCAAGCGCCAAAGCGGGGCCATTCAAGCCACCACCTACAATGATAAGATCGGTATCTGATTTCATAGTTTGCAATATGGGTGCGTGCGCAGGATTGTCCATGCGCTTTGGCGCCGCTACGCTGCGACGAAAGGGAGAATAAAGATGCAAGATTGGTTAAAGATGAGCGCCGCTGCGCTGGGCCGAGGAATTGAAGCGGGCGAGATTGATCCGGTGGATCTGTCGCAAACCTATCTTGATGCGGCGAGCGCCCATCCCATGAGCCATCGCATCTATGCGCGCCTCACGCCGGAGCGCGCGATGGCTGAAGCCGCTGCCGCCAGCGCGCGTGCGAAAGCAGGTCACCGTCTGTCACCACTTGATGGTGTGCCGATCAGTTGGAAAGATCTTTTTGATACAGCAGGTATCGCTACGGAAGCGGGCAGTGCATTGCTTAAGGATCGTGTCCCAAGCGAAGATGCGGAAGTTTTGCGCGTGTCCACGATGATGGGCACTGTTTGCATCGGCAAAACCCACATGAGCGAACTGGCCTTCTCTGGTCTGGGCTATAATCCAGTGACGGAAACGTCGCCTTGTGTGCATGATCCAGATACCGTGTCTGGTGGATCGTCGTCAGGGGCGGCAGCCTCTGTCGCTCACGATATTGCGCCGCTCGCGATTGGATCTGACACGGGTGGGTCGGTGCGTTTACCTGCGGTTTGGAATGATTTGGTTGGCTTGAAGACCACGGCAGGACGGGTTTCCTTGAAAGGTGTTGTACCTTTGGTGAAAAGCTTTGACACGGTTGGGCCTTTGGCTCGCACGGTTGAAGATGCGGCGCTTGCGCTTGCTGCTTTGGAAGGAACAGTCGCGCCTGTTTTACGTGGAGCAAGTTTGAAAGGTGTGCGCTTTGCGGTTTTGAAGACTTTGGCGCTGGACGATCTAGAGCCTGAGCCGCACGCCGCGTTTGAGGGGGCTATTGCTAAACTGAAAGTCTCAGGCGCAGACATCGTCGAAATCGAGGCACCTGAAGTGATCGAAGCTATCTCGCACGCGGGTCCGCTTTATCCAGGGGAGGCATATGGCATGTGGCGCACCGAAATCGAAGCTAATCCCGGCGTCATGTTTCAGCAGGTCTTGGGCCGTTTCCGTGCTGGCGCAAATTTCTCTGCACCAGATTATGTCGCCGCTTGGGAAACCTTGAACGCGTTGCGCGAAACGTGGAACGCGCGAATTGCGGCATATGACGCTGTGCTTATCCCATCATGCGCGATCTTGCCGCCCAAGATTGCAGATCTGGAGGTGGATGAAGCGTTTTATGTGGAACGAAATCTAGCAGCGCTACGCAACACGCGCATCGGTAACCTTATGGGATGTTGCGCGCTAACGCTGCCAACGGGTGTACCAAGCTGTGGTATCATGCTCAACACTTTGCCGATGCAAGAGGAACGTTTGCTAAGCATTGGAGCAGCCACAGAGGCCGCTTTGGCCTAAATGCCACAAGTTGTTTTGAAACTTGCGATTTTTGTTGGACGTGAGGCACGCGCTTAGGTTACTTTAGTCTCAACGGGGCGAAAATGATCCCGATATTGAGGCACTAGAATATGTTTCCTGAGCGGTTTTCGAACCTTCCGGCATACGCGTTTCCGCGTTTGCGTAGTCTATTAGACCATCACGAACCGGGCGGTGACGTGGTGCACATGACTATTGGTGAGCCGAAACATGCCTTTCCTGACTGGGTTTCAGGGATTATCGCCGACAACGCTGCAGGTTTTAACAAATACCCCCCGAATGATGGCACGCCTGAGTTGCAAGGCGCGATTGCCGATTGGCTAAAGCGTCGTTTTGGGGCTGATGTTGATGCATCTAACCAAGTTATGGCGCTGAACGGCACGCGCGAAGGCTTGTATAATGCTGCCATGGCGCTTTGCCCTGAAACGAAAAACGGTGCGCAGCCGATCGTTCTGACGCCCAACCCATTCTACCAAGTTTACATGATCGCCGCGATCTCTGTTGGCGCAGAACCTGTTTTCGTAAATGCAACGTCGGCGTCTGGTCATTTGCCTGACTTTACAGCCTTGCCCGAGGATGTGTTGAAACGCACTTCCATCGCTTACATGTGCTCGCCTGCGAACCCCCAAGGCGCAGTCGCGTCGGAGCAGTTCTGGCGTGAACTTATCGGGCTTGCCGAACAGTATGATTTCCAGATTTTCGCGGATGAATGCTATAGTGAGATATACCGCGATACGCCGCCTGTCAGTGCTTTGGAGGTTGCGCAGGATATGGGTGCCGCCCCTGAGACGGTCGTTGTGTTTCATTCACTTTCTAAACGTTCGAACTTGCCTGGCTTGCGTTCGGGCTTTGTGACTGGCGGCGCTGAAAGCATCAAACGTATAAAACAATTGCGCGCCTATTCTGGTACGCCCTTGCCGCTGCCTTTGCAAAAGGTCGCTGAAAAAGCATGGGCGGACGACATACATGTCGACGAGAACCGCGCGCTTTATCAAGAAAAATACCGCATCGCGGATGAAATTTTCGCGAATGTGCAAGGCTATCAAGGACCGGACGCCGGATTTTTCCTATGGCTACCTGTTGAAAATGGTGAAGAGGCTGCGCTGAAGCTTTGGAAAGAGACGGGCGTGCGCGTTTTGCCGGGTGAATATTTGAGTAAAGACACGGATCAGGGAAACCCTGGCCGTGAATACATTCGGGTCGCTATGGTGGCTCCAAAAGACGAAATGCAGCGAGGATTGATCCAAATCCGCGACTGTCTGTTCGCATAATAAACGAGGTACGGGATGGCATATCAAGCACGCGGACGTGATCCACTTTTGGATAGCAACATGCAGGCCATGATTGAGAAACGTGGCAAAGAGATGATTGGTGCAGCGCTGATTGTTTTTGGTATTCTGGCTACGATGGTTGTTGGGTCTTACACGCCGACGGACTCGAGCTGGCTGTCTGCGACGGATGCGCCGGTGCAAAATATGCTAGGTCAAATGGGGGCGTCGATTGCAGCACTTTTGTTCATGATTGTGGGCAAAGCGGCCTGGGTTATCCCTGTTTTTGCGCTTGGATGGGGCGTGCGTTTCATTCTACATCAAGGTGCAGATCGCGCACTGGGCCGTTTGATCTTCTTGCCGATTGCTGTGGTTGTTTGCGCAGTTTACGCGTCCTCTTTGCTGCCGGGTGCCGCTTGGGCGCATACGTTTGGTTTGGGTGGTTTGTTTGGCGACACTGTGCTCGGCGCGTTCTTGACGTTCCTACCTTTCAGCGCGGCCTTCGGCCTTAAGCTACTCGCGCTGTTTTTGGCCGTTGGATCAATTGTCATCCTTGGTTTTGTTTTGGGCGTCACACGTTATGAGCTGAAAGAAGGTGCGCGATTCCTTGCAATTGGCGTGGTCGTGACCAACGTCATGGCGATGCGTTTGATTGGTAAGGGTGCAAAAGGTGCGGTTAGTGCGGCTGGTACGATGCAAGCACGCCAAACTGAGAAACGTGAAGCGCTTCGTGCAGAAGACGAAGCCCGCGCAGCCCGTCGTTTGGCGGATGAGCCACCGATGAGCTTTGCAACGCCTGAGCCTGTGCACGAGGCAGTTTTTGAAGAGCCGGAACAGACACCAGCGCCAGTGCCTGAAAAAGAGAAGATTGGCCTGCTCGCGCGGATGCCATCTTTGATCAAGCGCGCAGAGCCTTTGCCAGAGCCAGAGCTGGTCGAATATGAACAAAGTGAAAATTACGCGCAAATGCCAACGGATGATCGCATCAAAAGCAAGATTTCTGACGTGATCAAAAGCCGTGCGCACAATCACATGGTGACGCAACCGCCGCAAACGTCACATCCTGCAAAGGCACGTGGTCGTGGTCCGACGCCGCTTGTTGTCGATACGACGCAACCGAATGTGCGCGTTGAACCCCCGATGAGCGCGTCTTTCCAGGCGCAACCGTCTTCGGAGCAACCTGTTTCGCAAGAGTCAATATCAATGATATCAGAATTTTATGCTGATCCTGAACCAGTCGTTGAGCCAACGCTTCAACCAGATGCAATGGCCTTTGATGCGATGCCAGCTGAATACTTGCCGCAATCAGAGCTGGTCGATGCACCAAGCTTTGAAAGTGCGCCAGAAGTCGATGAATTGGCGATGGCAACCTGTGCTCCTGTTATGGATTTTCTGACGCCAGAACCGAAAAGCGTTGTGCAACATACGCAGCGCAAGCCTGTGCAACCCTCTACGCGCGCAAAGGCAGAGGCTCAGCCAACGTTAAAGTTTGCTGACAGTGCCGCGGCCTTTGAACTGCCGCCTTTGAACCTTTTGGAAAGCCCGATTGAAGTTCAACGTCACCACTTGAGCGATGAAGCTTTGGAAGAAAACGCGCGCATGCTTGAGGCGGTTTTGGATGATTACGGGGTCAAAGGCGAGATCGTCTCTGTGCGTCCGGGTCCAGTCGTCACCATGTACGAACTTGAACCTGCACCGGGTCTAAAAGCGTCACGCGTGATTGGTCTGTCTGATGATATCGCGCGTTCCATGTCTGCGCTGTCCGCGCGTGTGTCTACCGTGCCAGGACGCTCTGTTATTGGTATCGAACTGCCGAATGAGAACCGCGAGAAAGTAGTTCTGCGTGAAATCCTTTCAAGCCGTGACTTCGGTGATGGTCAGCAGAAACTCCCTCTTGCTTTGGGCAAGGACATTGGCGGCGATCCCATCGTGGCAAACCTCTCCAAAATGCCCCACCTTTTGATCGCGGGCACGACCGGTTCTGGTAAATCCGTGGCGATCAACACGATGATCCTTTCCTTGCTTTACAAGCTGACACCGGAAGAGTGCCGCTTGATCATGATCGACCCGAAGATGCTTGAGCTGTCCGTTTATGACGGCATTCCACATCTTCTGTCCCCTGTTGTGACCGACCCGAAAAAAGCGGTTGTCGCTCTAAAGTGGACTGTGGGTGAGATGGAAGAGCGCTATCGCAAGATGTCCAAAATGGGCGTGCGTAACATTGATGGCTATAATTCTCGCGTCGACGATGCGTTGAAAAAGAACGAAATGTTCTCGCGCACTGTGCAGACTGGCTTTGATGATGAGACGGGAGAACCGATCTTTGAAACGGAAGAGACGCAGCCGGAGAAAATGCCCTACATCGTCGTCGTTGTTGACGAAATGGCGGATTTGATGATGGTTGCGGGCAAGGAAATCGAAGCGTGTATTCAACGTCTCGCGCAGATGGCGCGTGCGTCTGGTATTCACCTGATCATGGCGACACAGCGTCCGTCTGTTGATGTTATCACGGGTACGATTAAGGCCAACTTCCCAACACGTATTTCGTTCCAAGTAACCTCGAAAATCGATAGCCGTACGATCCTTGGTGAAATGGGCGCGGAGCAACTTTTGGGTATGGGTGACATGCTCTATATGGCGGGTGGCGCGAAGATTACGCGGTGCCATGGTCCGTTTGTAAGCGATGAAGAAGTCGAAGAAATTGTGAACCACCTCAAGGTTTATGGCCCACCAAACTATATGAGCGGTGTTGTTGAAGGCCCGTCTGATGATACGGCCAGCAGCATCGACACGGTTCTGGGGCTTGGCGGCAATACTGATGGCGAAGATGCGCTTTATGACACGGCCGTTGCGATTGTGGTTAAGGATCGTAAGTGCTCGACCTCTTATATTCAGCGCAAATTGGCGATTGGTTACAACAAGGCTGCGCGTTTAGTTGAACAAATGGAAGATCAGGGGCTTGTTTCCCCCGCAAACCATGTGGGTAAACGTGAAATACTGGTACCAGAAGCTCAATAATGGCGATCCTTCGCTGCTCTCACCTTTGTGAGGGTCACGTGAGGTGTACCCTTTGCTAAGAATGGTTAAGTTATACTCATGAAGATTTGGACAGCCCTCCCCGCAGCCGCGATTTTACTCGCAACTGCACTGCCTGTTGCGGCAGAGAAGATATCGCTGAATGCGCTTTCGCGTTATCTGAAGCAACTCAGCACAGCCAAGGGCGCTTTCACGCAAGTGAATGACGATGGCACGATTTCGACTGGGACTATCTTTATCAAACGTCCGGGGCGTATTCGGTTCGAGTATAACCCACCGGAGAAAGCGCTGGTTCTGGCCAGTGGTGGCACGGTGATTATTCATGATCCCAAGACGAATGAGCCGCCTAAAAGCTACCCGCTGGCGCGCACGCCTTTGTCGATCATTCTTGCAAAGAACGTGAACCTGTCACGTGCGAATATGGTTGTTGGTCACACGGCGGATGACAAATCTACGACCGTGACAGCGCAAGACCCAGAGCATCCTGAGTACGGAAATATCGAACTCGTGTTTACCTCAAACCCGATCGAACTGCGCCAATGGGTCATCAATGATGATGCTGGCAGTCGTACGACCGTGATTTTGGGCGTGCTGGATAAGAAAGCGCGGATGAACAACACATTGTTTAATCCTGAATTTGCGCTCCCCCAGGGGACTGACCGCTAACCGCGGCACCCTTGTAGCTGATTTCGATATTTGTAAGACCGCTCGTCAATCTGACCCGCAATGCGCATTAACCACGATTTGCCGTAGAATGATCCGCGCTTATAGCCTGTGTGACCCTCGTGATAGGCCAAGTACTGATTGCGCGCATCGTTAAGCGAAATACCATTTCGCTGCTTTGAGCGGTTCATGTACCAACCCATAAAGTCCGACGCATCCGCGATCCGATCACGTTTGGCAGAGCGGCGGCCTTGATCGACCTGATACTCTTTCCATGTAGCATCAAGCGCTTGAGCATACCCATAAGCAGAGCTTTGCCGCCCCATCGGAATAACGCCAAGCGTGTATTTCAAAGGTGTGCGGGCATCGCCCTTAAATTTGCTTTCTTGATATATCGCAGCCATCTGAACGTGCACAGGCACGCCCCATTTCCGTTCAGTTTTGCGGAAGGCTTTCATGTATTTGGGACGTTGCTGCGCAATGCTGCAGGCGTTATCAAGATTTCGTGGCGCGGACGACTTATTGCCGCCTCCGCCGCAAGATGCGACCAGGGCTAAAATTACCAGGGCGCGAAAGATTCTGCTCATATGCCTCTCGCTTTATATTGTTTTTTCGAGACTTTAGCGCAAATTTCCGTGTTGCAAAATGATTTTCGCTTGAGGCGAGCTGACTACAGGAGAAAAGCGAGCAACAGCGGTATTGCAGCAACGGACATGAGCGTCGAAACGACGACTAAACCTGCGACTGCATCTGCATCGCCGCCATATTTTTGGGCTAGCAAGTACGCGGTGACCGCAACGGGGGTAGCAGTTTGCAGCACAAGAACTGCGAGTGGGATGTCGCTAAGACCAAGCGCTGTGCCGATTGCCAAAGCCACTCCTGCGCAGACGCCGTATTTTACGAAGGTGAGGATGAAGGCTTGTCCGATGCGTCCGGGTTTCAGCTGCGCGACCGCCACACCAAGGGTGATGAGCATCATCGGAATAGCCATTTGCCCAACTAATTCGAGTGTGTTGGTTAAGAAATCAGGCGTGCGCCAACCTTGCCAAAGAAACAAAGTACCAAGCAAGGTAGCGCCAACCATCGGCTCTTTCAGCGCTCTCACCAAACTGCCGCCGCCTGAGACAATCCAGATACCAAATGTGAAGGAGAGGATTGCGGATACGGCAAAAATAACCATCGCATAGCTTAGCCCTTCGGCCCCGAATGCAAACAACGCAAGCGGCAGGCCAAGGTTACCAGTATTGCCGAACGTGAAAGGTGCAAGGTAGGTTTGTTGCCGCATGTTCAGCGCCCAAAACCCGAGCGCACCGATTGCCGCAATCGCGCCATGCGCCAAGATGCTGGCCAGCAAAAGCGTGGTTAATGCACTTGGATCAATCTCGGTCTTCATTAGTGCAGTGAAGATCAAACAAGGCACCGCAAGTGTCATGGCAAGACGCGTCACAAATTCAACGCGGTACTCAAATCCAAGTTTGACCCAGCTGAACCCAATCAACGCCAGTAGAAACACGGGTGCGACGATTTCCAGCACTGTCACAAAGATGATCACAAACTGTTTCCCTGAATTTAGACCCAAAAATTGGACAAGACGCACTTGAATTGGGTACTAACCAAATGTAGGAGCTGCAATGCAATGATTGTGTCGCATTCAAAATATCACCTCGGGCAGATAGTCCGACACAAAAAACATCCCTTCCGAGGTGTGGTTTTTGATGTCGATCCGACGTTCAGCAATACCGAAGAATGGTATGACGCGATTCCCGAGGATAGCCGTCCCAAGCGCGAACAACCGTATTATCACCTGCTTGCGGAAAACGATCAAAGCTACTACGTGGCCTATGTGTCAGAGCAGAATTTAATCGCGGATTATTCAGGCGAACCTGTGGATCATCCTGATATCGAGGACCTGTTTGGCCCCATCGAGGATGGGACCTATCCTTTGCATTTTCAGCTAAACTAGTAGCCCAAAGCACATCCATCTTTGCGTGGATCAGATGCGCCAACGAGCACGCCATTTTCATTTATTTTGATGGACTGTGCTCCGCCAATTGGCCCATTTGGCACTTCAATCTTGTGTCCGAGGTCTGCTAATTCAGCGCGCACTTGGTCGCTGTAACCTTTCTCGATCTTGAGAATGCCGGCATCGGCAAAGGCCCGTGGGGTATCAATGGCGCTTTGGGCATCCATGCCAAAGTCCTTTAAGTTTGATAGAAAACGCGCGTGTCCATTGGGTTGATACGCACCGCCCATCACGCCGAACGGCATATTAACTGCGCCATTTTCAGCGAGCATTCCGGGGATAATAGTGTGCATCGGGCGTTTTCCACCGCCAAGTTCATTGGGATGGCCAGCCTCAAGCGTGAAACCAGCGCCGCGATTTTGTAGCAAAATACCGAATTTTTCAGAGGCGATGCCAGATCCAAATCCATGGAAAATCGAATATATCAACGACACAGACATGCCGTCACGATCAACAACGGTGATGTAAATCGTGTCTTTGTGAACGGCTTCGCTTACCTTTTTGGGTGCGGCCATAGCGCGTTTTGGATCGATCAACCCTGCAAGTTTTTCTGCAATGTTTGGTGCCAACATATGATCAAGCTTCTCGGTGTGATCTGGATCAGCGAGAAAACGATTACGCGCATCATAGGCCAGCTTGGCCGCTTCCGCTTCGATATGCGCGCGCTCTGATCCCAAGGGGTCCATCGCTGCAATGTCGAAATGCTTGAGGATGTTCAGCAGCAAGATAGCGGTTGCGCCTTGGCCATTCGGTGGGTGCTCAAACAGCTCTGTGCCTTTGTAGTCTCCGTTGATTGGCGCGGTTTCTTCTGAGGTGACATTCGCGAAATCTTCGGCGGTATGTACGCCCCCGAGTGATTGGAGCGCGGTTAACATATCATCGGCTATTTCGCCTTCATAGAAGGCTTTTACCCCATATTTTGCAATGCGCTTCAGGACCTCTGCTTGACCGGGGGCGTAGAATATGTCGCCCGCTTTGGGGATCTGACCATTGATCAAATAGTGTTTCTTGCCAGCGCCTTGCAGTATTTTGGAGGCATCAACCCAGTCGAACGCAACACGTGGTGCTACAGGAACACCTGCCTGAGCGTAGTGAATTGTTGGTTCTAAAACCGTGTCAAACCCAAGTTTGCCCCATTTTTCGTTCATCGCCGCGAAGGCGTGCATCGCTGTGGGAACGGTGACCGCATCGGGGCTTTGTACGTGAACCGTTGCATGGCCCTTTTCGCGCAAGTTCGCTGCATTTGCAGCAGCAGGTGCACGACCTGAGCCATTGTAGGCGTGGACTCTGTCGGATCCGGCTGGAGAGACGAGTGCGAATATATCGCCGCCAATCCCCGTCATTTGGGGTTCGCAAATTCCCAAGACCAGCGCGCCAGCAATTGCTGCGTCCATTGCTGTACCACCTCGCTTGAGAATATCGATCGCGACATTTGCCCCAAGCGGATGCGACGTTGCGCACATCCCATTGCTTGCAAATACTTCGGAACGTCCTGGAAAATGGAAATCGCGCATATTTTCTTCTTTCTTAAGGTGTCAGAGAAACCTTAGTTCGACTTGCGAAGCTTGCCAATAATCGAAGAGCGTTGGGGAGGTTCCCAGCGTCGCGTACTGGGTGGGGGCAATTAACACACGACGCTGGAATGAAGCTATATGCATCTACAAGACCAGTGGTTGCGGTTTAAAGAGACAGTTTTTGGTTCAGAATGGGGCTTTTTTAGGATGCGGCACCTATTTTTCATTAGAGCACGCCGCCCGCAATGATTTTTAGCAACTTCGATGTGATTGGAATGTCCTCATGGCGCCAAGACCGATACTTCGCTGGATACCTTCGTGTGTCGCCTGCAAATATTGATCAGGGTGCCTATAATTCTGTCAAAGGAATCGAAAATCTTAGAATGTTTAGGCCCTCACAGCGGCGGTACGCTAGATTCATAGTCATATCGCGAATCAATCCCCAACCGAAGCCGCCCTCAGGCAAGCTATCCAGGTCGATTGTGAGATCATGTTACTGTTTTGATGGAATCTCGCCACCCGGCAACATATTTCTTTGATCAATGACTTCGAAGCGAATGTTTGTTGTTCGCTTGATGCAGCTTAGCGTTATCGTGCCAGAGGACTGTGCAGAGTAGGCGTGTTCGACAATGTTATTCGTGACCTCTGCTAAAACGATTTCGACAATTCCAAGCGCGGAAGCTTCGGTCCCAAGTGCTTTCAACGCCTGACAGGTCGATTGCAAAGCCCGCCGCACAGCGATTTCACGCGCTGTGAAGACGAGGTGTACGTCAGGTGGTGAAGATGTTTTGGACTGAATGGCCATGGGTTCTATGAAAGAGCCGTCAGGCACTTTTCGCCTCATTTATTTTCAATGCATCGAGCGGTGATTTAAAGATCTTAAACACCCGCTCCATTCGCGTAAGCGCAAAGACTTTCGCCACAATGGCTGTTAGCCCAGCAAGATGCAGTGGGCGATCTCTACCCAGCAGTTTCATCGCCGCAACGATTGCGCCAAGTCCACTGGAATCAATAAACTCGACATTAGATAGATCCAGCACGACGGCGTTGTCTTGATCAGCTGTCAGTTTGCGAAAGGTATCTTTGAACTGAATAGCCGCGACCGCATCGATACGTGTTTCTTCCACTTTTAAGATTTGAAGATCACCACTTGTTTCACTTGTAATATTCATGTGCATCTTGCCTGTTCTGGAAATACTGAAGACACACTTAGGAGCAATTGGTTACGATTCGATGAGCATGATGAAGCGCGTAAATTATAAAGATCTCTCCGCGATAATGTTGTCTTTGACGCAGGGCGAGACCGACGAAATTGCCTTGATGGCCACCTTTGCTTGCGAGGTGCATCACAGCGATGATCGGTTTGATTGGACTGGGTTTTACCGTGTCACCGCGCCGGAACTATTGAAGATCGGACCCTATCAAGGTGGGCATGGGTGTTTGGTAATCCCATTTGATCGCGGTGTTTGCGGGGCTGCGGCACGCACGCAAGAAACGCAACTTATCAAGGATGTAGAGACTTTTGAGGGTCATATTGCATGTGCCAGTTCTACTCGCTCTGAATTGGTTATTCCGGTCGTGAACGGGGCAGGTCGATTGTTGGGTGTGCTGGATATCGACAGTGATCAACCCGCTGCATTTGATCAAACTGATGCGGATAATTTGACGGAGCTTCTTAATACCGTGTTCACAGATGCCGCCTGACAAATATACAAATGTTTAGGTTATGAAAAAATCCTTTGATTTTTCACGCAACTTCGGGCTTTGTGAAATTTGACTGAGTAATTTCACGAAAGCTGCACCCTAGATGATTCAATCTGACGTCACAAAGACCAAGAGCCTTGGGGCTGATTTGCGTGCGCTTCGCAAATCTCGCGGCTTGACGTTGAGTGATTTGGCGGACGCGCTGGATCGCTCGGTCGGTTGGATTTCTCAGGTTGAGCGCGATCTCTCTGAACCTTCTGTCTTCGATCTGAAACAGATTGCAAAGATCTTGAATGTGCCCGTCTCGATCCTCTTTGGTCAGGCGCAAACACCTGCTCAAGAAGCAGGTGTGATCGTGCGTGCTCATGCGCGCCGAACCATTGGATCAAAAGAGCAGGGCTTGGTCGAAGAACTCCTTTCGCCTGATCTCACGGATGAATTCGAGATGGTGCATTCCACATTCGATCCTGGCGCTTTGATGGAAGACGCGGTGACGCGGCCGACGCAGGAAGTTGGATATTTGGTCTCTGGCACGCTTGATCTTGTCATTGATGGCCAAGCATTTACCGTCAAAGCAGGGGATAGTTTCCGGATTAAAGGTGTTTCTTATCAGTGGTCTAACCCCTACGAAAAACCTGCTGTAGCGATCTGGGTGATCGCGCCGCCAGTGTATTAGGGCGCGGGCATATGAGCTTCGAGGCATGGAGTATTTTCGCAATCTTTTGGGCGGTGTTTGTCACGACACCCGGCCCAAACGCGGTCAATTGCATCGCGAACGGCATGCAACTTGGCTTTGCGCGCAGCCTTTGGGGTGTGGCGGCGATCCTGACACAAGCGAGTCTTTTCTTGGTGCTGTCCGCGCTTGGCGTCACA
>Ga0206130_10001584_pt1 | contig 32787 bp, 29 predicted proteins | sample Helgoland_Spring_9_FD_148637 | JGI IMG/M metagenome (GOLD analysis project Ga0206130, IMG submission 148637) | Pelagic subsurface seawater microbial communities from Kabeltonne, Helgoland, North Sea - Helgoland_Spring_Bloom_20160512_1 | ecosystem: Environmental > Aquatic > Marine > Epipelagic ...
ACCCAATTCTACTGCGACTAAATCGGATAAATAATTAGACGAGGCTGTAAGCAATGCCAATACATGCCCTTGTGAACGATGCTGTTCAAGTACATCATACACAGAGGGACGAATCTGATGACGTATGCTGTCCATCCAAAAGTTATGGGTTCTCTCTTGAAGATCCACTTCTTTAGAACCCTCCATCCATTGACTTGCATTGCGCAAGAAAGTGCTCACATCTGATTTACCCCAATGATAAACACTCAGCCAACCTATCGTTTGTACAAGTTGCCACGTTGAAATATGCCCTTGCTTCCACTCTCGAACAATCCATTCACGCGCAGAATTACAGGTCAAAATAGTACGATCCAAATCCAATAAAACCAATGTTGTCATACCGACCCCTCCCTTAGAAACCATATCCCAAATCTCTTATCGTAAAAGGCGTTTTACATCGTAGAGATGGAATAAGTGCCAAATATGGGTTATGTAGGGGTATGAGCAATGATCAAGAATTTTACAGCCAACAAGACCCTGAAGCACATCCTTCCGAGGATATGCCCGGGTTTGGATTGGCGGCTTATGGATGCTTGCTACTTGCCTTTTTCATTGTGGGAATTTTGGGAATGATTTCAAGTACAGCATCTATGATGCAAGCGACATACACCAGACCACCATTTTCCCTCTCTCCTGGCAATCAGGTTGAAGTATGGCGAATGCAACCCATGCGAGATGCCAAGTTGCTCAAGTTAACAGAAATTCCACTGTGGTATCATGATGAAGGAAGTTCAGGGACAGAAGCATGTGCCCTAAACGAAACATCACTCCTCCGTGTTGAAGGAGGTGAAGGTTGGAGCATTCCATACGGCGCAATCGAATCTGTTCGTAGTTTTCGAGAAAGTGACACAATGGTTGCAGTCATAACCACCACTGACGGTGAACAACTCCATTGTTTGTTTTTACCAGGTGAAGGTGTGGAACGCTTTTCCAAGATTCTCAGAAAGAAGATTGTCACTCACTCAACAGCACCCTAAGAGGTTTGATGGTCGACATCTATGTTCCTCCAAAACCAACATTGTTGAAACGGTGAAATACCCAGTATCGCTACAGTCTTCGCAGTTCCTTTTCCAATACTTCTATTTTACGAATCATCCGAGAATGAGATTGTCCAGTCCAGGCCAACCCATCTCCAAATCGTACAGCAAGTTTGTAGTATCCAAGAGCCTTATCGGCCAATACACTCGCCTGTTGTGAGACTTGTTCTGTAAATATATCCGCTTGGGCAGAAGTAAAGTTTGGAGGTGGTGGCAACATTCTCAATTCATCAAAAAACAACACCATCGCATCTGCAAAAACCTCCAAACCTGTCAATACATATTCTGGCTCTTGGAGTTGAATGATTACCTGAATCTGCTTTTCTGCTTTTATAATCCAGTCAGCACGCTTGTCCATTTGTTCTTTGAGAGATTCTGATGCATCCAAAGGAGATTCACTCGCCAAGGATAACAGATATTGGCAAATGGCCATTCTTGCTCGTGCCTGAAGCCAGGACCACTCATTGGGTTGTTCCAATTGTTCAAGTGTCTTTTCAATACGCATCATTCCACGTCGAACATTACCAGAAGCAAGTTCGGAGGCTCCAAGAGCCAAATTAATACCACGCCTATCATGTGAATCCAGACGTCTCCACCGAAGTCTTTTCAATATCCGAATTGCTTTTGGATGTTCTCCCAGATTGGAAAGCATTAGGCCTCGACGATACGCAATATTCAAACCAAAATCACCGGACAACCTCAATACATACAATTCATCGTACACTTGAAGAGCGGCTTCATATTGTCCTTGCAACTCTAGGTTTCGGGCCCACTCAAATCGTATACGTGGAGTATCAAACTCTAGAATCAATGCATCCAATTGTTCTTGAGCCTCTACATATTGACCTCGACGTTGAAGAGAGTACACCCTCTCAAGAGGATTCTCTTCTGCATGTACAACATGTTGCAACAATATCCACACTGCGATCCACATACACACTCCATATTGACACCAAATGTCCATCAACTTAGACAACTCATCTGAACGTTGGTTCCAAAAGTAGTCTAATGTATAAGAATTGATTACCCCGTTGTGTAAAAACGGTCTATACTAAAAGTGCTGCTGGGTGGGTGATTGTGCCAATGATGACCCCCGTACGTCTAACCTTAGGCTGATGGTACAACAGTGGGCGTCTGGCCCCGTTTGGAGAGCGACCGAAACTGTTGTCCGATGACCCCATTAATTGCAGTGGGGCTCAACATACCGTACACACCGCCACAGCGGCTTCTTTTGTGAAACTCTTATTCAAATACAAAGTTTTGCCCACTGAAGCGACACTGCTGAAGGTACAAAAGCATCCTGTCGTGAAATGGGTTTATCTTTCTGCTACAATTTGAGCATCCAACGCGTTGATAATGGGGCCAATGTCAGAAAGAAACTCAACCACATCTCCATCTTGAATCTTACGACGATAGGTTCCATGATACTGAACCGGATCGAGTACGCGATTGCCTTTGTCCAATTGATAATGCAAATGTGGTGCGGTTGATCGTCCTGTATTGCCAACCAACCCAACTGTTTGCCCCACTTTGACTGTTTGACCCTCTTTGACGGTGGCCTTTTCCAAATGTAGGTACTTCGCCAGAGTTCCATCTGAAAACTTTAGTTCAACACAATTTCCATTGTAGCGAAAATTACCAAAATTAACACGGGATACGATTGCTGTTTTAGGAGCATAGGTTGGAGTACCCACAGGGGCTTTCCAATCCATTCCCTTATGACCACGACCATCTTTAAGCAAAGAGGTCACTTGCTCATATTCACGAATTGGAGAATTTTTCAGCTGATGATTGATTTCCGTTCCATCGATCATCCAATAACTCGCATACGTATCTTTGGGGGCCTGCCACCGAAAAGCGGTAAACGTTTTACCATATTTTTTGGATTGCAAACGGGCACCGGCGATCTCTGGAAAACCATCTTCGGCAATGCGATATGCCAATTCTATTTTGTCTCCTGGACGGAGATCTCGAGCGAGATCAAAATCCCAAACAAACAAACGGGTAAACACCATACTTAAAGCATCCGGATTGGGCACTCCAGCATTGGAAAATGTTCGCGTCAAAGAATGCTCGACACTGAGGTGTAAAACAGACCAATCATCAGACAATACTTCGGGAGTTAAAATCTCCTCCGATGGTGTCATCTCATTGTCAGAACCATTGGTTTCTACCAAACCTTCTGATTGCTCTTCGGGCATCGTTTCTTCAACGGTATCATCAAGAGTCGCTACTGCACCATCAGTGGTTGAACCATCGACGATGTGTAAAAGATTGAAGGCCAATGACCCGCCTAAAATACCGTATACAATCCACTGCTGTCTTTCTGTCATATCAAACCTCTAAGTTGGAATGTGGATATCAGCGCACCCACTCCCTGTAATGATCTTATTATGACATTGTTTATTGACGTGTCAAGACTTTTGTTGGAATAACGTAAATATTTTATCGCCATACACTCTGCATATTCAACTCTTTATTCTTCTTGAAACGCATCGAGCGCATCCGCAATGATAGAAATCATTTTCGGAATCTTATCGAGTGATACTGTTGAATAGCTGACTCGAATCGCTTGTTCGGAGGGCACAGACACAACTCCAACCCCTTTTGTCAATAAATACTGTCGCATCTGTTCAGCATCATTGGGTGTTCTAACCAATACGAAGAAGGCTGAATTGAATGGAAAATACGGCACAGAACGTTCATCCATAGCACGCTTGAGGGTTTCATATCGACGACGAAGCAGCCCTCGTATTTCTCCGACTTCATGTTGCAAGGTATCCGATCTTAACGCACGCAAAACCATTGCTTGCGATGGCGATGGCAAAGCAGATACCGTCGAACGAATACTTGCAATCACCTTTTCTTCCAGAACAGGAGCCGATTTTTTATTGCATAAAAATGTTACGAATCCAATACGACCACCGAAAAAGAACAATTCTTTGGTCGCACCATCTACTTTTACAACCAAGAACTGCTTGGGGTCTAGGTTGCCAAAAGACTTGGCAATGCTTCCTTGCACAGATGAAGATTCCCACTCCATTCCCTTGTACGCCTCATCTAAAACAATCACCATCGGCTTTGTGGATTCTTCAATTGCCTGCAGCAACTCTTCCACCTCGGAAGACGTCGGTGTATATCCAACGGGATTACTCGGGATATTCAATACCAGCACACCTTTCTGCTCTATATTGGCAATGGCTCTTTTAATTCCCTTGATATTGAACCCTGAGTTCCGAACATCCGGGGCTTCTTCCATCACTGTATAATTGTGAATACGCCCCTGAGGACGCATTCCAAAAATGACGTCGTAATTTCCCCATCTGGGAGAGGGCAACAACACATCGGTTTGTGGATCCACAAACAAATCGGCGCAAATACTCAAACCGTGTGTCAATCCCATACAAGCAACCGGCAAAGAGTACGACTGCGGCATCTCTCCAGAGATGTGATCAGACCATGCCTGTCGCAAATCAGGACGTCCACCTTGTGCTTGATACAAGAAAGATTCTTCTGAGGATAAATTCACAATGGTTTCTTGCATCGAAGGCAATGGCAATGCTTTTCCATCTTCTCCTTTAAGTTCACCAATCGTTGCATTGAATGGACAACCTGCCCTCTTAGCCTCACCGGCTTGTACGGGTACACCCTTTGGAAAATACAAGCGTTTACCCAGTCCAGTCATCACGGTCAACGCAGCTGGATGCTCCACTCTTAATATTTCATTTAGTTTTGTTTCCATTGTTCTACCCTATCTCAATTCGATATATCCTACCAATGACCGTATCGCGATTTATAAGAATTGCACTCCAATACCAGGCAACCAGACATCTACAATCTGCTGCGCATGAAAAATCCAAATCAGTGTTGCCAATGCCAAAAAAGGCCCAAAAGGAAGAGCCATCTTCCAACCTTTTCCTTGCAAAATACCAATAGGCACCCCTACACACACAGCCAATACAGCCGAGGCCAAGAAGATAAACGGCAACGCCGGCCATGGACCAACCATCGCACCAATGAGTAACAACAACTTTACATCTCCCCAACCCATCCCTTCATAACGACGAATCAACAACCACAACAAGGCAATTCCAGCCAGTGTGCCACCACCAAAGAATGCACCCAACACAGAGGCTTTCCAACCAATCCCCATATCCGAACCCAAATACTCCAACCCCCACATCCCTATGATGGCAAACGGGGCAGCATAAATACTCAAGGAATCTGGAATGATGTAATACTTCAAATCAATAAAGGATTCTGCCACCAATGCAGATACAAATGCAAAATATAAAAAGAACCCAAACAGATTCCCAGCAGTAAAATCCCAAGTCGTCACAAAAATATGATCAAAAAGCAATAGTGAAAACAGTCCCATCATCAATTCAATGGTTGGATACAAGGACGATATAGGCGTCCCGCAATCTCGACACTTTCCACGTAACCAAAACCACGCCAGCACTGGAACATTGTCATATGGCCTAACTGGGCTTCCACAATGGGGACAGTGGCTTCCAGGATAGACAACACTGCGACCTTCCGGAAGACGTCCTATGACCACATTCAGGAACGATCCCACCATCGTTCCAAAGATGAAGGCAAATACAGCAAATACAACAAATGGATTTATGTTCACAATACCCTCAACAACTCTATTGATTTCATTCTACTGTAGTGGGCTACACGCGATCCGACCATTGATCAACGAATATCTTTGCGATTGAATAACAGTACTGCCAACAACAGTACCACAACTGAGTATACAATACCATACCCTGCCGCAGACCAGACCTGAACCCAAGGAATCTCCCTTTCATGTACAGACAAATCGCGGATGCTCAACAATTCAAAATTGGGTACCACCCAATAAATAAAATGCACCACTTGCTCTAAGAATACAGAATCGGATTTCGAACCCAACAACCACAAATCGTCCGCTAAGTGCCCCATGATAAAAATGGATATGGTAAAAGCAGAGGCCGTTGTTGGAGCAGAATACGTAGAAAATAACGTAGTCCATGCCGTCAACAGCATGAGTTCAACCACCAACAACCCCATCGAAACAAAAAATATAGGACTTGGTACATCTTGTTGAAACAACATCAATACCACATACATGACTGACAACAATGCAATCTCAGCCCAAATCGTCAAGTTCAATCCAACATACTTCCCAAGAATAAACTGCCAACGAGGCATTGGCTTTGACAGGATTGTATATATGGTCTTTTTTTCCAATTCTTTCCAGATAATCGAAATACCCAAAAACATACCAATCAGCGAAGCAAACAGATCGATTCCACCTTCCGCAATCGAACGTACAATTTTATCTTGATCTCCCAACGTAATGTCTTTGAGAACCAATGAAGCACACACCGTAATCACTGCGAAAAATACCATCGAATGCAAGACGCGATCTCGTACGGCCTCACGAAAGGTATTGAGTGCAAGTGTCCAGACAACCATCATGCCAGGACTCCCATTTCGGTTGTCTGACGTTTGTCTTCTGCAATGGCATCCACCAACAGTGCCTCTAAATTTTTTCGTTGCATTCGAAGATCAACAATCGAAATATGGTCAACATTGTTCCGTAAAAATGCACCAAACTCGATTTCTGGCAGAACAACCTCCCAAAGATCAGACTTTTCTACAACCTCTCCAGACTGAATCGACAAAATATCCAGTGTTTTCTCCGATTGCAATTTGAATGTACAAATCATCCGTTTCTCTTGTGTGGAAACCAAATCAGAAATCTTTCCTTCCAGCCGAATCGTACCGCCAACCAAAATGGCCACTCGTTCACAAATACTCTCCACGTCAGACAACACATGTGAGCAAAAGAACACCGTACGACCCGCATGCTTTTCTTCTAAGATGATGTCTCTCACCATTGCTCTTCCTACCGGGTCCAGTCCACTCATCGGTTCGTCAAGTAAAATCACTTCAGGATCATGCAGTAAAGTTTGACACAAACCGATTCGTTGCAACATGCCTTTGGAATACTTTCCCAGTGGAACATCTGCAAAACGTGTCATTTCTACACGTTTTAACAACTGAGCAGTTCTGTCTTTTAACATGCGACCAGTCATTCCAAACAAGGAACCATACAATCCCAACACTTCAGTTGCTGTCAGATGTGTATAGAAATAAGGACGCTCAGGTAAAAAACCCAAATGCTGACGAGAACGATGATCTGAGCAAGATATTCCACTGATAAACGCTTCTCCAGAAGTTGCATCTTGCAATCCTGCCAGCACCTTAATCGTACTGGTTTTCCCTGCACCATTGGGTCCAACAAAGCCAAAAGCTTCTCCTTGAGGAACTTCTAAACTGATGCCTTTAACAGCCTCAAACTCACGCATCCAAAAACCCGTTTTATAACTTTTGCGTAAATTATGTAGACGAATGGCTGCCATGTTTGCTCTCCCACTTCGCTTTCCATTCTTTGGCTTTATCTTCTGGAAGTCCACCGGCAGATCTCCAGTTACACCGAGTACATAGTGGACCACTCTCGGCAAAACGTCCTTCTACATGCGCCAATCGCCAAGCATTCATCGTCGCAGAATTCCAAATATCTTGCAAAGACTGTTCTGTTAAGTTCCCTACCTTATTAACCAAATGCTCATCTAAGCAACACGTTGTTACATCTCCATTGACCTGTACCATTGGAGTTGACCACAACCCCGCACAGGGAGGACGTTTTTCTGATGATGCCACATGAACTCCTGTTTGATGTTTCCTGCAACATAACTCTAGCAGAGAAAACCGACACCCTCAAACTATTGTATCGGTGTAGAATCTGTATCTGGAAATTCTTGTACCACCATTGCCTCTTCTTGCGGCATCTTTCGACTGGAAAACTGCATCCATTGCTGACGGATCAATCGATGGTGAGGATAGTATCTAGATTTGTAGTTTAAGTGAGAACATTCACCAACATAGAGGCCCAAATAATAATACCGTTTTCCCTGTGAATGCATCCACTGAATCTCAAACAATGCTGAAAAGGTCCCCAAGGATCTATCGTCATAATCAGGGTCAAAATAAAAATACACACTGGAGATATCTTGTTCTCCAAAATCCAATATGCTCACACCGATTAATTTGTCTCCAAGCATGTATCTAAACTCTCGTGTATCTACACAGGACTCAATCAACCACCGTTCATAACCAGAACGGGTGTAGGCTTTCTCCGTCTTGCTCAATCCCCGTTCCAACTTATGTCGATTGAACAATCTCAGTTTCTCAGGCGAAAAGGTTGCTGGGGCCATCATCACTCGAATATCCGTGTTCTTTCGTAAGATTCGTCGTTGAGACTTCGATGGCCTAAACTCTTGTGCGGGAACTCGAATGGGTTCACAAGCAGTACAGGTTGGACAATCTGTTCGATACACCATTCTTCCAACGCGACGATCTCCCCCATCAAATGAAATATCCAAAGCCTGTGGAGTCATGTCCGCATACTGATATCTCAACGGTGTGCGTTGACGTTCTCCTTCTATATATGGACAAGAATCAATGCCATCATATACAATACGTTCATTGGAATGAGGTGTATATGGTTTTGACATGATAGATTCCTCCAACTGCACTACACTATTGTTGATATAAACGAATACAATTCAAAACTCGGACAGCACTTGCTTAAGGTATACCATGTCACATATTGAATGCCACATTGAGAACAACATTGCCATATTAGAACTGAATCGTCCTGCTAAGGCAAATGCCTATACTCCATCTATGCTTAAAGAAATGGACACCTGTTGGGATCGGATCGAGAAACAGGCTCGTATAGCCATCATACAATCGACTGGAAACCGGGCTTTTTGTGGCGGTGCAGACCTAGTTGAGATGAACAATGTACAAGCGGAAGATGCTCTGGACTTGTTCTCACAACGACTTTTCAATCGAATCGCTACATCTAAAGTCATCAGCATCGCAGCAATCCATGGGGCCGCTATTGCAGGAGGCTTCGAACTTACACTGGCCTGCGATCTACGTGTAGCGTCACAGAATGCTTGGTTTGCACTGCCGGAAGTTTCCAAAGATCTTATTCCTGCGGCTGGGGGGTGTACTCGACTCACGGCATTGATGGGATCTTCCATCTCCAAAGGCGTCATCTTGGGAAATGGTAAAATCATGGCACCACAAGCACTTCAATGGGGACTTCTTCATCGAATTGACAATGATCCTCAAGGCAATGCATTTGACTGGGCACAGGATTTAATCACACGGGATCCCTTGGCACTGCGTTTGGCAAAACAAGTGCTCCAAGCACCCTCTCTAGAAAAAGAACGTCTGGCAGAGGCCTTGTTGTATGAACAAAAATCACACCGCAATAAACACATTACAAAAGACATCTAAGACCAACAAAATATCTCAATGTATCTCAACTCAATAGAGTTTCGAAACCCTATCCTTTCAGACGATGGCAATCTCAAGCTGATAATTCTATACCCTAACAGTAGGGTTCACCAACCACACTACTCATGTTGATGGTCCTCAGGATGGATATGATCATGGTCATGATCATGGTCATGTTCGTGATCATGATCGTGTTCTGTTTTTGTACACTTCGCACCTTCAATGTCAGAGCGTAGATGTACCTCAATCGTACAATGATGTAACCCAACGGCCTCACACAACCCTTGCTTGTATACATTTGGAGAAACCAGCGTGTCTGAGACCACAGACAAAATGCAACAATGACGCCCCAACCCCATGTCCCAAAGATGGAAATCCAAGATATCTACACCTTCAAGATGTGAGAAGTGATGCCGTATCTGATGTTCCACTTCTTGATTTGGCAACGCACTCAACAATACCCAACTGGTTTCTTTGGTCAGTTGAACTGCCCAGCGAATTATGATCACACCACCAACAACTCCCATTAAGGGGTCCAGTATCCACCAATCAAACTGCTGACCCAAAAACAGGGCCACGATCGCCAGAACAGAAGTCAATGCGTCTGCAATAACATGTAAATATGCACCTCTTAGATTGTGGTCGTGACCTTGAGCGCTTTCTGGTTGAGGAGAATGAGAGGTCGATGTTTCATTGTGACTATGACCATGATGACCATGGCTGTGACCTGCCGACTCGTCATGACTCAACAACCATGCCGATAGTAAATTGACCACCAAGCCAATTATAGCCACCCACATCGCCGTGCCAAATTCTATCTTTGCTGGGTCTACCATGTGATGAATAGACTCACCAGCAACCAGAACACCAGCCACAAAAAGAGCAATCGCAGAAGCAAAGCCTGTCAATGCAAATACTTTTCCCGTACCAAATGAAAAACGAGGATCCTTGTCATATTTTCGAGCAAAACTATATCCAAACAGGGTCAATCCCAACGCTCCAGCATGTGAAGCCATGTGCCACCCATCAGCAGTCAATGCCATAGAGTTTGTCCACCAACCAACCAACAACTCTACAACCATCGTTAACAATGTAAGCCACACAACCCAACGAGTTCGTGCTTCATTTTGTTCTAAAATAGGCGTACTGTGATCATGTTGCGTATCTAAGATATTTGGATTGGGACTTTGTTGAGGTTGACCATGAAAATGGTGATCATGGGGCATCAGGCTCTTCTCCTTGTACAATTGCTTATCGTTGATTTCCAGTGAAAGTATACTCGATTTTCAGTGAGGGCATATTCGATCTCCATCAAATCCCTGAAGGGGCTTATACCATCACCTGTATTTAACAACAATCGATCTTGCTCCGCACTGGCTTGCCCCAACCACAAATCGACATACCCATCGCGATCAACATCGAGAAAAATCGTTCCGGAAGTCTGCGCAACCGTATTCTCTCGAATAAACAAATCAGTCCAACCATCCCCATCGTAATCCACAGCACTAATTCTTGTTCCGGTTGCATTGACTTCTGTCAACCCCCATGAATCTGTCTTCTCAACGAAGGATGTTTTCGTATTTGTATACGAATCCCCAGCAATACGTTCAGAGTCTTTTTCCTTACATCCGTTGGTCAACAAGACCGACAACACCGCTAAGAAAATCGATTGCTTCATCTGTACACATCCTTTGAATTGGTTATACAGATTGTATCCCCCAGAATTCCTTCCAACAATCTACCATATTCCACCTATACTCCCAATGATATTTGGATTTTTGCTCTTCACATCCTGCCTCAAGCCTACTTGGTCAGAGAGTGCTATTAAGGCACAACCACAACCACAACAGTTGTGGGCTTCAGTGTTTCCAACAAGCAGCATACACTCAGACAGTGTACAACCCAAAGAACCACTACATGCTCGTTCAATAGACACAGTCCACGACCCAGATTCGGAGCACGCTACAAAGACACTCTCTTGGCTTCCCTCACACAATCAACTGTGGAACTTTAGAAGCATCTCCAGCACCTCCTCATCCACACAGACAAAATATGCAAACTGGCATTCCTCTTTGGTGACGGTATTTGCTCACACACCCTGTGATGAAGGGACACTGACATGGCAAGCACCGCAACTTGAAGCCACCGGTACCAAAGATATTTCTTCTCAATACACAATACTGAATGTCTCTATACCACCATATCTAGAAAAGGTGACGTTGAACATGCAATGTGGAACAACCAGTTGGACCGACACATGGAACAAAAAAGACTCACACACCATTCCAACAGTACAATGGACAACAAAAGAACACTCTATCAGAATCATTGCCTCAAATGCAGAGGGACACACTCTTCGACTATGGAATCTCAAAAATACAAATGACACGAATACAAAAGGGCAACTCTTACATACAACGTTCATTGGACACACGCTTGACGGATGGGAAATTGAATTTCCACTTACAAGTTCGAACAAAATCCAGTTTCAATTGTCCAACAATCAGAATCAAGTCCTTTTAACATCAGAACCCATAACAACAGACTTTCAACAATCGGTGGCCGCCTCCACATTACGCTCTTCAAATGAACAAGACCTACGTTCCAACAAGCCTCAGACAAACCCTTCCAAACCTCTGTTGGATCACGTACAACCACCAAAACATCTGATCAATATACCGAATTCGCTCGATTCTGTACACAACATGTTCGTTGCTAATGGAGACAACATATGGGATTGGTACAATCAACCAAGATGGAAGTCTTTTCACCCAAATCAAGACACCGTATCGCACACAACCACTCATACAAATACACCTCTTTTTCTACGTTGGGGAGATACTCTTAAGGTTTCTGATCGAAGTTTCAACGGATGGCACTCAGAAGAACACCATCATTGGATAATGGGAAACCCTTATGACACAACAACATCTTTGACACCAAGCCCCGAAGATGGCTTGCTCTACGATTCACACGTTGAATCCGTGATGGGTGCTGAGTCGGATATTGTACTCTCCCGACCGAGCACACATTTAACCCCTTGGCTCGTTCGTACAGACTCACAGACATCCGATGAACGACTCATCGGATTTTTACCACTTCTAATGGAGCCTCCTTCACTCTTGGCCGCTGCCACTATATTGCACCACACAGCCTTATATTGGGATGCAATCAAAGATAGAAGTCTACCTTGGTTCAACACATTACAACAACGATCCATCAAGTCTCTGAAACTCTTGGAATCTATACCCAACGAGGAATGGACCCAATTAGATTTCCATACACAAGTCTACATTGTCTGGGCTTCTTTTATAGCAGACCAAGAAGGATTGTCTCCTAAATCTGTCTTTATGAGACGCAATATTGATTGGTTGTGTACACTCTCCGACACCGACATATCAGAAGATGCTGCCATAACCTCTCATCTTAGATGGCTTCTCAGAGAGTCTCCTTGGAAACATCGAAGCTGTGAAGAAGGAGAGTCTCTTTCTTTGAACGAACATACAGCAACCATGACGACTATGGTCGTATTGCGTGACCAGTTGAAACAGGCAATGGACGATCGCACCACTCTTCCAATAAACACTCAACTACCAGAATGGCAACAATGGATTTTACTTGAAGAGGAACAGCATCTTCTCGAGCGGTATACCAATCTACACATACGGCTCAAAACACCTACAACAACCATCAGTGGTTTGTTTCACGAATGGCAGATTCGACCAGTGGTGCACACTCTATCAGACACCGCATCGGTGAATATTCATGTGAATGGTGTAGGAAGACTCTATCTATCTACATGGCAACCATACATTCATACGATGAAAGCCTCTTCAAGTAAAAACCTTCAAGTGACTCGTACTATATTAGATTCCAAAGGCATTCCACTACCTTCGAATACAATATCTCTGGGACAAGCCTTACAAATCCAAACCATCATTCAAACGCTCCCAAATGAAATCATTTGTATTCGACAATGGGGAGCATCTGGTCTATCTCATCAATCCAAAGACCATCATTTTTGTACCCAAAGTAACGCTCAAGGTGTGTGGAGCAATACAGAGTTTGTCCATGTACAATTTGAAGGAAGATTCAGGTTACCCATCACCATGGTCGCAACAGAATCTGCTATAGCCAACACTACAACACAATGGTTACAAACAGCCTCTATAAAAGAGTTGCAACATTGAACGAGTTGCTGTGCTAATATAGGCAGTTGAACGCAGTATCTTTGCCAAATGAGAGAATATCCTATGGATCGTCCACACAATGTACCCAAATTGCTTATCAAACTCATGCATCAACAAAACCAGTTGTGCCCGTTAACAGTAGATGTCATTCACATAGGAAGAAGTGAGGAGTGTGATGTAATCCTACCCAACGCTTCTGTATCAAGAGTACATGCCATTATTACAAAAGAAGATGATCAGTTTGTAATTCGAGACAACGACTCTCAAAATGGATTCAGAATCAACGGCGAAACAGCGAAAGAGCACGTCCTAGAGTCAGGAGATGAGATTCACTTAGGGGTATTCTCATTGGTGTTTTTAAGTGACCGACTGGAAGACAACTATTATCGTGGTCGATCCGTCACATACTTACCTCTCTACAATCCAAAAATCATTGAATCTAGTGATGACTCAACCTTTGCTATGTCGATGCGAGATAAAAACCTCTTGGCTAGAAAATCCAGTTTGTTGTACCACGGTTGTATTACGACAAACGATGGACGCTTCTTTTACCCAGAGGAGAATCCACTCACTTTTGGAAAGAATGCAGTCATTTCTGTCAGTCACTGGTGGGTGTTTGGAGTTGTTGCAGAAATATCTTGGGGAGATAAAGCACATATCATCGCCAAAAGTACATGGCTTTGTCCTGTAAAAGTCAATGGTAACAACATTGATAAACAGATGCTTAAGGCAGGTGACAAAGTGCAAGTTGGAAACAACCACTTTACGTATACCATTCGTCAAGAATGGTAACTCAAAGTTGATTTGCGGTGCTGTATTTCTTCGGCTTCCCTTTAAAAGTTGATGTGCGGTGCTGTATTCTTCGGTTTTCCTTGTTTAGAACAGTTCGGATACAGGAGTATACCTCACGATTCTATCCTACGGTAACCCTTTGAATCCATCATCCACTCTCAACTTTGAAACTACGAGGGTGTTTGGGTCTTTTTATGTGATGTGATTGTTTTTTAGTGTGTGTGGGTTTGGTTGATGTAGGCTTTGGTTTTTCCTTCGGAGGGGTTGTTTCGCTGTTGTTGGTTTTTTGGGATAACTTGGATGCTGGTCTGTTTTGGTGAGTTTGGTTGATGTAGGCTTTGGTTTTTCCTTTGGAGGGGTTGTTTTGTTTGTTGGGATTGATCTGTTGATTTGGTTGTGTTGATCCTTTTGTGCTGGTTAACTTGCTTGGTTTCAGTAAGAAGGTGTGAAGCAGGCTTGTCAGGTTCGAGGATGGCTTTTGATGGGTAGAGAAAGTGTACTATCGTACACGAGTGTGGACATTGAAGGTCGGTCGAAGGAACTTCGATGTTTGGGTTGATGTAGCTGTTTTTATTTGGACATTTTTGTCGCTTCAGATTCGCTCTTAAATGTGGACTGGGTTGACTTGGTAGTCTGCTTTTGTATGATGTATTCACAAGATATTGGTTCCCGATCTTCATATGTCGGGTGAACGCTATTGAGTGGTTTGGTTGGTTTGTGTTCTACTGTCACAAAACCATTCTGAATGATACGCAATAATGAGCAATGATGAGCAATGATGGTTGTTATACCCACAGCCAAAAAGAAAAACTGCCAGCCTTCAAAGATTGAAAACTGACAGTTCTAGAATCGTACGCTTCAGAATGACCTTCTATGGTCAATCAGCCACCGTAAAACAATTCAATTATGGATTTGCACCATCAAGGATCCACTGCTCTACCATACTCACGGATGATGATGGTAATGGTCCACCTGTTGGCATTGAACCACCAGCACTTTGAGTCCCCTCAAGTTTGTGCAAGAAATAAGAAGTCGATGGACTTCCTGGATCAATCAAAGGCATATTTGCAGAGGCATTCATCCCTCGGTAATCACCTGCTTGTGCTGCCATTAACGCAGTGTATGAACTCATGAATTCACCACCATGACACCCCATACAAGAGTTAAGCAATGGTGCTACATCCGCCGCATAAGAAGTCACTGTAGCAGGCGGTGGACATGCATCATTCATCGCACCAGGTGTACCAAAGTCCACACTGTATACAGATGTTGCTTCACACCAGTTTGCACCATCGTCATTGTCTGTTGCATTCATAGCACTAGGATCAAGTGACATGGCAGCACCCGTTGGGTCTGGGAAAGTAGAACCATTGTCCCATGCTATTTGATCCAAGATATCAGTAGCATTGTGAAGCATCAGTTCATCAGAACCGTTGCCCAAACTCATATCCACATATTCATAATCTGCTACAACACCACCATTCAAGGTACTGTCTGCATTAATGGCAAACACAACATATCCGCCTGCTGGCACAAGCATTTCTCCAGTTACAGTGAAACTATCTTGATTGCCACCGGGCTCGTCTGTCACCATCAAACCATCTAAGTCAATCTCTGCATTGGTGTTGTTGACAATCTCAAACCATTCTCCATCAGCATCGTCTACTGATGCTGGATTCTGCATAACTTCAGTGATCACCAAATCCCCTGGAACCAACATATCTACAGTAACTGCACCATTTGATGGAACGTACCCATCATCTGGAGTACCGTCACAGTTTTGATCCAAACCATCATTTTCATCATCCGGTGCATCTGGATTAAATGAGGCATCTGCGTCGTCACAGTCACCATCATTTTCCGTAAAACCATCAGAATCATCATCCACATCTAGTGGATCTGGTTCTTCTGTGTCAGTGTCATCTGTATCTGTATCTGTATCTGTATCTGTATCTGTATCTGTATCTGTATCTGTGTCAGTGTCAGTGTCATCTGTATCTTCAGTATCTGTTTCTTCAGTATCTGTTTCTTCTGTGTCTGTTTCTTCTGTATCCCCTGTGTCTTCGGTCATTGCCGTATCTTCAGTGGTGCCAGTATCCGTGGTTTCCTCAGTGTCTTTCTCTCCACAGGCCGTAAAGGTCAAGGAACTAAGTAATAAAATTGAAATGCTTCGCATGGGTATCTCCTATTCAGAATGTGTAAAATCGGATAGCCAATGCTATCACATCTCTTTGAACTTGGCATTGTCAAGTTGTCACCGTCATCAAAAAGTCATGCCAGTACTCCCCTCTCTCATCATTCAAACCGTCACCTTGATTATTCTAATCTGTTGGTGTGGGTTCTCTCTGTGGTCACTTCTTTTTGGAATGACCATCACTGGTGGGTTGGGATTACTTGTTCTACCACTATTATTACAACCTTGGTTGAATACCCCCATAAATGCACGATGGAATTGGATGGGACTCTGTATACCCATCATCATGTGGCAGTCAGGATGGCATGAGTACCGTAGAGAACGAATTATACTCAGTTGTGTCACTCATCAGATCTATCACAGACTCCATATCGATATACCCAAATGGTGTCCTACTGAATACCGTAGTCCTATTGATGATTGGGCACCACGTACATTGTACAAACCCAGTCAAAGAGTCGGGATTTGGATTCATCATTTTATGGAAACAATCTGGCTTGAATTAAATGGCATGGAAAGACAGGCGCGACAAATGCGACGAATGCACTTCTCTGCCCCTGTTCACAATAGCAAACAACCACTTGTTCCAAAATACATGCGTGGATTGTGTAGTCCCGTTGGACCAACAGAAGGAACTGTAGTCCATATCAACTCAGCATTGTTGGTACAGAGTGCGCAATGGACGGATTGGTATGCTGAGCAAAAAGAGGTACTCTCTACACTCAATCATTGGGAAACTTTTCAAAAAGGATTCTCTCATCAAAAACACAACCGATATGTATTGGAAGTCGACAGATTGTTAAGACCCTATGCCCAAGTATTTCTCAAACAAAACCGATACCAAAAACAATGGACCATCAAACAACCAATTGTGTATAGCCCTTCTACTGCTCTTCTCTGGACTCCACCATTTCTTTTCTATTCTCAAAAGATCCCACTAGACAATGCATTGTACTGTGGATTGCAGATGGATGGATGGTTGTTTCCTTATCGAGAAGAGTGGACTTGGACAGAGCAACAAACCGAATAAAGGCTCTGTTGTCATATGAAAAATTCTAAAATCTTGCTTGCCAAACGGAGGCTCAAACGATAATAGGATCAGCCGATATAGACCTATACTCCACGGATACCCAATGCAAAACTGGCAATACGATTATAAGAAATTGCTCCAAGAAATGGACACTTTCTCAATCCAAATTGCCGATGAAGCATTCTCACAAGTATGGCTCTATACAAAAAAAATGATCCAAGCACATGCTGAGGCTATGCGACCAGAATTAATGTCTCATGAAGAAGCACTTTCCTTAGCGTGGAGTCAATTTGAATCTACCTTTGATGAGCAAGATGACGAAGCCATTTTGTCTCTGGCTGGGATTGTCATTCACTTGGTCAATACAGTTCCATTGGGAAAAACTCGGATTTTTCACGACGCAATTGAAATCGCATTTACCATGGCCCGCGGTTTTTCTCGCGAAGAAGCCATTGAAGAACATCAAAGTATCGTGCAAGAAGTCAATGCAATGATGGCGAGTCCATATACATCTTCAACTTCTCTAATGATTGTTGAAGGTGGGAAGTCCTAACCAGATTCACCACTGTAGATCCTCTTACACAATTACAATGATTTTATAGTTTCACATATAATTTGAAAAGAACACATGCATGAGTGTAGACCACACTCAAATATTACACTCAGACAAATCCCGTCTTCGCTCCTGGAGTACGAACACTGGAGTCCATACTATTCAGACAAGTGACAAGATGCCTCAATGGAATCTCCAATGGCAAAATTGTTCTGCTCAACAACATGTCTGTTTGAAGTTTTCCTTCTATATATGTAGGCCCAAATGGTGAGTAAAAGGCCCCCATTCGTGTCAACGTTAAATCTGCAGGTAGCATTTCCCATTCTACGGAAGCCCCTAGATTATTCACGGCGGCCTGCCCTCGCTGAACCATTGTTCTACCCACATGGTCATTAGGGTTCAACCCAAGATGCTTCATCCATAAATTCATCTTTGCATCGTGTTGTTCATGAGTAGCAGAATCTTTGAAGATGCGAGTACTGGATATTCGAATCGAAACACCACGCTCGACCAACCATGGAATACCTGCAAGAGCTCGGTGAAAACTACCCTCTCCTCGATTTATATCGTTGATAGTTGGATCTGGATCATCTATCGAAACTTGGATCTGTACAGGTAAGTCGACACATTTCAACAAGTGACTGCGTACCTCTTTGCGTTTCAGCATCGTCCCATTGGTCAGAACAATAACAGGAAGAGTCTGAGCAATATCGTGTATCAGTTCGGGCATCCACGACATCAAAAATGGTTCGCCGCCTGTAATTCCAACAGACGTAAAACCAAGATTTCTTGCCTGTTTGACAGCTTCCAACATTTGTTCTTTAGACAAGCCTCGTACAGGGCTTTGTGGACTCGACGACGTCAAACAATAACGACACGATAGATTACAATGGTAATTGGAATAGAGCCACAATCGGCCAGAGGATTGACCCGCTTCTATTAACGAATTGTATTCTGCGACAATCGTCATGACCACCCCTGTTCTTGAAGCCACACAAGATGTGACTCTGACGTAGGAATCTCTAAGGCAATACAATAACGATTCAGCATAATGGTTGTACCAATCAACATAGTGATCTCAACAATTTCAAAATCCAGCCACTCTTCTTTCAACCGATCCATTGCAAGAGAAACACGATTCGAATCTACAACATCAGCACCCATAGCAAGTACGTACGACCACAAAACACTTTCCTTGCCTAGAAATACAGTCGAATCCATCTTTCCATGCAACGCTTGTAATTCTCCTAGGCTCAGTCCCTCTTGATGAGCCAATACAGTGTGGGTTTGTGTACAATAGATACACCCTTGTAATACACTCACTCCTAAAATTATCATTTCTTTATGTCTCATAGACAAAGCGGATTGGCCAAACTGCTGTCCAAGAAATGGCATCGTTCGTTGTAGTAGTTCTGGTACTTGAGCCAACGTACCAACAAGTGGTCCTGTGCTGTCTGAAAAATAAGATCGCACAGATAAAGGTGCGTTTTCCAATGTCATGGGTTGAATCTTCATACAATCCTAGTGCTGTGATTTCAATCTACCGTTAATATTTGACTCCACTAGTCTCTATTGATGGTAAGTGACAAGACATTTATGTTGTACATTGAGTAAACCATGTCTGAGACTGAGCCACCACTCTTGCAAGCGCAGTATCCTTGATATTCTTTTCCAACGTAGAGATTTGTGTACTGATACTGGATGGTGAGATTCTTAATTTTTCGACCTGCCAAAACATCACCCACTCTATACATATACTGTTGGTAATCGTATAACCATAGATAGAACCACTTGCCAACTTAGACACATGTTGATCAGTGGAACACGAATATGTAAAACGCATATCTCAAAGTGACTGATGGGGGCAGGAGAACAATTTCTCAATATTAACAGTACAACTGACTTTGCGATTATCTATATTGTCTAAAAGAAGCGATAACCTTTCCAGATATGCCTGCCTCAGATTCTGACCCAACAAAAATAGGACGCATGGTATCGTTCGCAGGTTGCAAACGAATTCGGTTCCGCTCACGAAAGAATGTTTTCACAGTGGCATCTCCATCAATAATGGCCACCACAATATCACCATCATTTGCGGTGCTTTGTTTGCGAACCAATACTATATCACCATCCAAAATCCCTTCGTTTATCATCGACTCGCCCTTTACACGCAATGCGAAAACATGACGATGTCCACCCGTAATAGACTGATCAAACTTCAGGACTTCATCTGCATACTCTTCTGCCAAAATGGGCTGACCCGCGGCAACATTACCCAAAATTGGAACAGATACCACATCCCGTTCCAACAACGCTTCTGATTTGTTGGTGAGTACCAAGCCTCGTGCCAAGCTGCGACCACTCTGTGGTCTTTCAATGTATCCCTTGCGTATGAGCATATTCACGTGTTCGGAAACACCATTCGTTGATTTAATCCCCAACTCTTCACCAATCTCTCTGTACGTTGGAGGCATACCATTGCTAACAACTCCCCTAATAATACACTCTAAAACTTCTTTTTGACGTTTTGTTAAATCACTCATCAGACAGTCTCCTCTACAACTACATCTCTAAAACCTGTACACTATTTTAGTATACAATGAACATTACTATGTCATACTTCCTAAATTGATTACATGAATTGAACATATATGTCAATACTTTCAGGTTTGAAGATGTATTTTTTTATTTATAGACCATTTTTTGACCGAATATAACAAACAACCCAGCCCCCATCCAACAGCGACAACCCAACTCGGATAACAAAGTATACACAGCAACAGGCCCACCGACTGAAATCGAAGCCGCTGAACAATTGTGAGGCTACCCAAAACAATCATTGTCCCCAAGCGAAGTTTCCATGGTAGAACTGGTATCAAAGACAGTCCACATCCAAATACAATGACCAAGAGCATCAACTTCTTTGTTCCTTGACCGCCACATGACAGTGCGAAAACACCACTCAGTATGGCAAGCCACCATGGAGTCGCCCCCAGTTTCCATTCACGCCAAATATCTTTCGGAAGAACTGCGGTTTTAAGAGATTGAACAGACTCTTTCTTCAATACAGTCGTACTCCACCACGCGTCAATCTTATGCGTTAGTCCATTGGGATCTAAAGACAATCGAACCTCTCTTTGTCGCTCCTCCATACTCCAGCGTTTGAGGCGTGTCGTATATCGATTGCTATTCGTCCATTCAATTTGATCGGTTGCCAAGACATTGACACTTCGTCCAATATCAACCTCTGTCCAAAAAACACTCTGTTCACCCAACCATATTTGATCCAACAACAATACTGATCTTAACGGGGACACAAGTGCATACGACAATCGACTTTCAAACACCAAAAAACTAGAGGATTCTTGCCACATGGGTGGGCTGTGCTCAATCACATCCCATTCTGGTATACGTTGTTCGTTAATGTCTAACCAGAGGTTGTTTGCCATTTCAACTTGTTGCGCAAGCATCCATTTCGAAAGCCATGCTGCTTTCTTGACTTGACCAGATTCTTTAAAGGCACGCTCTACCAAAGGCAACGGCACTTCTAATTCTATTGTTGCATCCAAACGATGTTCGTTGACCACCACATGTACTTTGTGTCCAACAAATTGTGATTCAAATGGATGAGCCCACAGAATGGACTCTATACAAATCCACAATAAAATCAACATAGCTGCCACAGTCCATTGTGTTGTCGAATTCTCTTCTCCGAACTTAATTGTATAGATTGTCCATTTTCACTTGGATTCCAATACAACAACTGTTCAACATGTTGACGACCGACATTCACACCACTCGACCATAGCCATTCACGAATCAGTCGAGTTTGCAAAGCAATATGATGCTTCCGTAATGCACTGACATTCATTCTGTCTTCGACGACAACCTCTTTATAATATAGTGATACCTGTGTTTGAATGAAGTCGGCATCTCTCGATAACAAATTGGCCACAGCCGACATCGATTTCTCTGGATTCGATCGTATTGGAGTCAAATATTCCCATACACGACGAATCTCACCACGGGTGGTGGTGTCATTAGACGGATCTTCACACCAATTCAAATTCTTCTTGTCTGCATAGGTATAAATCTCTGGCTTAAAAATATCCAACAATGGTTTCACCCATCGACCGTGTTGCCTTTGCATGCCCTGTAATCCATCCAAACCACTTCCCCTAAGCAATCGAAACAGCACCGTCTCAGCCTGATCCGAAGCATGATGAGCAGTGGCGATATACCCATCACACTGTTCTAAAAAAGTTCGTCTAGCCATTCGTGCTCGCTCTTGTAATCGAGGTCCCTTTTGGATGTGTAAACGCTCCACTGTACAGGAAATATTACGATGTACACACGTTTCTTTCACCATTTCAACTTCTTGCTCAGATTCAGTACGCAATCCATGATCAAAGGTCACCACTCGCAACTCGGCCTTGTGAGATCGTTGAGTGCTCAATAAAATCTCAAGCATCACCATAGAGTCTACACCACCAGATATTGCCAACGTCACAACATCTTTAGGCTTCCACAGACCATATCGTTTAATAGAAGTGAGTACTCTCTGTTCCAATACCTTCATGATAGACGCTTAGGTAAATCTGAAATTGATAAAGAATGTGGGAGTCGATCTTCTGCATGCGCACGCACTCGATACGTATGGGTACACATCGTACAACGATAATCAATCCAAACAACACCACCAACCAACTCAAAATGAGTTGGCTCCAATCGACCTTTGCATTCAGCAGCACGATCTCCTGGAACGATATCTACATGCCGACCACGTAGACAGCGGGGACAATGATCTCGAATACCCACAATCGGTAGTTCAATCTTCTGTCCACAGAAGATGCATTCAAAAGATTCATTCCGATGAATCGGATTCTTTCGAATCTGCGCTTCTTTTGAACGATCCAACAACACTCGCAATAGCTTCTTCCCAGAATCTTGCAAGGATACATCATGCCCCAAGCCAGTTAAATACTCGACCAATACGATCTTCTGTTCTAGGGTAGCATCGATTGCTTTTCCTGAACGTTTAATCTCTCCACGAGTTCGCAATGCATTCCATTCTGCATATTGTACCTTCCAATCCATCATGCCCACAATTTTCCTTTCAATACGGCATCTGGTTCTGACGTTGGAGGAATATCCGAGACAACAATAGGCTGTTGACTGGCACGTTTTAGCAAGCGTGAGATGCTGCTACCCAACACATCTACCTCCGTATAGGTAAAAGACTCACCGCCAAAGTCTTGAATAGACTTCAATTGAGTCTCCAACATTTTTTGGTCTTGACGCACAACCCTCAAAGCAAACGGTAAGACAAAAGGCTTCAGTAACCAAGTCCACACACGAACCTTAACTGCGACCACCGTAAACATTCGAACTTCCGTATCCGAAATCGGGGTCAAACAATTGCTCACAACAATGTTGCGATCCTCCAATCGATATTCTACTTGTGCAACACTGGGTACTATGAACCTATCAAAGTGCTCAATCTCACCACCATTCGGAGCCAAGATTCGCCCCAAAAAACCTTCTGGTCTAGGTTCTCCAAAATATTGACATTCGGCTCTGTCTGAAAATCGACGAACTTCGGTATCAATGAGATTCCGCTCGATTCCCCTGAATAACCCTTTGTGTAAAAATGCAGTGTGTGGTACATCCAAAATATTTTCTAGATTTGCGTGTAACGTACCTTGAAAATCCGCTTGAAACTGAATTTGACTGTATGCAGAATCCTCATAATGGGGAAACACAAACGGATCGTGATTGGGCACACTGTTGGGTTCTCCAAAGATCCAAACATGGCCTTGCTGCTCACGAGTTTGAAAGGATGGAACAACACGATTTCGATGAGTGGCCTCTCCTTCCAATGCAGGAATCTTGGTACACTCACCGTTGCCATCGAATTCCCAGCCATGATACGGACACTGAATCTGGCCACCCACACATTGCCCTTTTGAGAGTGGTACATTTCGATGTGCACATCGATCCAATAAGGCTTTTGGCTTGCCCGTAGCATCTCTAAAAAGCACAACCGACTGCCCCCACAACCGAATTGATTTGGGTTGTTTCTTCAATTCAGAAGACAAGCATGCAACAAACCAATAGGTCTTCGGTTGATGAACAGACAAACGTCCTGTTGCACTGTTCACTCCATTGCTCACGATGGATCTTCTTCTGTTACTTTTGTCGACTCTGTAACCATTTCAAATCGGCCAAAGTCATATGGCAACCCTGCAGCGCCTTCAACTTGCACCACTCGTTCACGAATATTTTGCTCTGCCAACTTTGATACTCGATGATAACAAAAAGGATTGTTTCCACGTTCGCCAAAAAAGCAATGGGTTGTAAACGAACATCCTGCTCTACAAACATCCGCATAATAACAGGTCTTGCAGAAACCTGAGAGTTCACTGGTATCTCTATCACGGACAAATCGAAGTCGTTCGTCATTGTTCCAAAGTTCCTCAATAGAAACATCCCGAACATTACCTCCAACATAAGGTGCCGTTGGCAAAGATGGGCAACCTTTGATTTTTCCATCCGATTCAATACCAAGCGTAAAACGACCTGCTTGACATCCGTACCAAGCTTTTGCTACCACCCCCGGCGTCGACCTTAGTAAATGCTCGTGTGGACCGTAATATCCGATGTTGTTGCCCATGGTCACATTCATGACTTTTTGTGGTGCAATGCCGGCATGATAAGCTTCTGTTAAAATCTCCGTTTTAATAGCGGCCAACTCATCTATGGCATCTACCATTTGCCAAGGCTGCAATAACCACTCGGGTCTGTCCGCGGCTCGCCCCATAGGTACTGTCATTTGAATACGCCAGACCTTAGCCCCTGCTGCACGAACTGCATCCGCCGTTTCTTTAAACCGACCCAAGGTAAGTTGATTCACTTGAGTATTTGAGGTAACATTCATCCCAGAATCCTTCGCCAACACCATCGCTCGTATTCCAGCATCAAAACTGCCTTTGCGATTTCGTAAAACATCATGTACATCAGCCGGTCCATCAATCGATACTCCAATCCCACGCAAACCAGCGTCTTTAAGACGTTTCATCCGTCGAGGTGTGAGTCCCAACCCACCTGTTTGAATCGCAACATAAATCCCTGCCTTCGAAAGATACTCGACCAAATCATAGACGTCTGAACGCAAATAGGCTTCGCCACCAATCAGGGTAACTTCTCGAGTTCCCAAACGAATTAACTGATCTGCAACCTCAAACGACTCTTCGGTACTGAGTTCATTGGGGCGAGAAAATTCTGCCCTCGAGCCACAATGTGAGCACGAATGATCACATCGCATCGTAGTTTCCCAAACAACATAAATCGGTTTGGGTTGGGCTTTGTCTTCTGGACGGATATCACGTGGACTACTCATGGATTACTCACAGATTGGTGTTGGGAACCCCATATAGGGCTTCACTAGTTGGTTCAGCAGAGGGTTCTTCTGTTTGACCAGAATCTTTCTGAATAGCCGTATCCTCTTTTCGATCGTCACACGCCATCAAACCCAGTCCCAGCAAGATTGTTACTGCCGGAAGAGCCGATCGGACAATAGATACTGTCGCAGAAGAGTGATTGCAATGTGGACACATCTCACTTTCAATATTTTGATAATGCTGCTGACACTTCCTACACACAACAAGTTTCACAGGTTCTCCACGTGCTAGATCATGCTTACACTATAACACATGCCTAATCAGTCAATTTTGCTGAAACTTCCAATACAGACAAGAACAACTTTTTGGTTCCATTTTGTATATTCTCCACAGACAGCTTTTCATTGTGTCCATGAAACCCCTCCATGTCTTCTGCGGTCAAAGCAACAGGGACAAAGCCATAGGCTTTCACACCGAGGGGTCTAAGATAATTGGAATCTGTATATCCAACCGAAACTACAGGACCAGCCACGGCGTTTTCTTCACCACGAACAGCTTGTCGAGCCAAAGCATAGAAAAAAGGATCCTCAATCGGACTACTACTACCAGTGCTCGCTGAAATAACATCAAAACGAATATGCTCGGATACCATTTCTTCTAATGATGCGATGAACTCGTCTGGTTCTACGTCCGGTTGGATTCTACAATCTAAGATTGCATACACTTCAGATGGAACCACATTGGGTTCATTTTGGCCACCAAATCCCGTCACATGTACCGTGTTGATGATCGCAGCTCTGGTAATGGGATTGTCCAACATTTGTTTTTTGACAAGGGTATTTCTCAACAATGGGTTGCGCAGAACAAGACCGTACACACCACCTTTGTGCCCGCCAATATTGATCACAAATTGATCGATGGGACCTGACAATGATGGTTCCAAGTCTCTACCGGACAACGTTTCTATCGCCTCCAACAGATATTTCGGAGCCTCATTGGGTCGTGGTGTTGAACCATGACCCGGCTCTCCACTCGCGACCATCTTCAACCAGACTGAACCTTTTTCTGCAACGGATATGGGATAAACCGTTTGACCTTCAAACATCATATCGTGTAAACCCAAACCACCTTCGTTGACAACATGCTCGCAATTTAAATAATCCCAATAATTATCAGCCAAATACCGAACGCCTTCTCCACCGATTTCTTCATCTGCCACCGCAAGTAGGATGACATCGCGTTTCAACGGAATCGCTTGACGCTTCAGCAACAGCATCGTCATCAGTTCCATTACCCCCATTCCTTTCATATCCAACGTTCCACGGCCCCACAGATATCCTTCTTTAATGACACCAGACAATGGATCTTCTTTCCATTTCTCTGTTTCGGCAGTCACTACATCAATGTGAGAAAGCATACACAATGGACCTTGTTCGGGCTCTCCTGTTGATGGTAATCGTGCGATCAAGTTTCCACGATTTGCCGAAGATTCATGTATTTCGTACTCAATTCCTTCTTTTGCAAGGATCTCACCCAGATATTCGGCACCACGGGTTTCATTCCCATTCGGATTCGTCGTGTCTACTTGAACATATCCCTGCAATATATTGGTAGCCTCAGGCCCAACCGACGCCCAGTCAATGGCTTGTTCTATCGGTGTTGTATCCATTAAAGGGGGTGGCAACTGCATAGATTTAGACAGACAAGCAGTAAGGAACAACCAATTCATAAAAGACTCCAATGATACAACAATACTTCCCATTGAGTATAACGTTTTGTAGAATACGTACTTCGAAAACCATGCGATATCAGAGCAAAGAGTATGCAGATATTTTCTCCGAAAAATGTTTTTCTGATCGTTTTCTAAAAATACATGGGAATATCACCCATTTTTGAATACAAAAACACAGTGCTTAAGTATGTGAAAACACTTCATTTTCTATGAGCAACCTCTCTTTTCCATTTTTAACAAATTGGTGTCCTATGTCTGTCACAACTTCATCTTTATTTTTACTCAACGTTCTGTTGGGCTGTCAAAACCCTGATGTAACAGAAGAACCCATCGCCTCAAATACAGATGAGAATGTGGTCACCACCTCAACAGAACCCATCGTAGAAAATGGCATTACCAAAATTGATAAACCGTTCTATCTGTACCATGACATCCAACAAAACGTTCTCAATCTTTGGTGGTACAATGTCAATTTCTTTTCCACACAAGGAACAGACTTCCAAGGAAAATGGAGCATTACACCTGAAACGGACGGAACACTCGTCGTTGAAGACCCAAACAAACTCAAGTTTGTACCCACCGAATCTCTTGCACCAAATCAAACCTACACGATTCAAATTGAAGAAGTTCAGTCCAGCACAAATGCAGAAGAGAGTTGGCAACCTACACAATCAGAATTGTGGACGCAAACAATTACAACGCCGCCATTCAAAGTATTGGGCATCTCTTTTGGAAAGGTGGACCGAAAATCAAGTACCGCTGTTGTCCTGATTGATGTCAGCCATCCGGTGTCTCTAGCCGAAATCAAATCAAAAACGACTATTTTACTCAATGGTAAACAGCCGCGAAATCTTTCCTTTTCCGAAAAGGAAGGACGGATTTCAGCACTTGTATCTGCAGAAAGTTTATTGGATCAAACGCTGGAAGTATCTGTAGCACCACTTTCATACGAAGATACCACCTCTGAAGAATACACTTGGAAAGGCGAACTTGGAAACTGGAAAAAAGTACATCTTCATGGTCCTTTCTTAAAAGAAACCGCTACTGGGTTTTCCATCGAGTACATTTGTGACGATTCTTCTGTAAAAGAACGTTCTTGGTATTGGGACTATGATATCTCTTTTGATGAGAAGATCTCTAAGCGCTGTACTATAGACACTGCGCAATTGAAAAACAACATCGATATATCTCCTCCTGTACGAAATCTTCAAGTCTATCCTCGGCGCCGAGGGTTTGCTGTGATTGCCGATTTCTCCCATGGAAATCACAACATTACCATTCCAGCTGGAATCACCACTCAAGATGGTGGTGGGTTGCTGGATACGGTCATCAACCCAGTATTGATACCATACCGGTCAACCAGTCTACGCTTTCACTCTACTGGACGATACATGCCAGTCGATGGATGGACCAACATCCACTTTCAACATCGAAATGTAGACGATGTAGAATTGACGGTTCGCTCAGTAACCAAGAGCAACCTTCATCATTGGGTACAAGATGGCAATGAAGATGTACAAAAGCAAGAAGGAAAACTCTTACTGAAAAAAACGATCGCTGTGGACAATACACCTGACAAAATGATGCGCAGCACGATCAATCTCAAAGAACAAATCCCAAAACGAGAAGCTGGCATCTATCAAGTGAGTGTAAAGGATCCAAAAAGCAACTCTGTTTCTCATCTCACAGTCCAAGTCACAGACATGAACCTCATCACCAAGCGATATCCGCTGGATGATGGTGCAGAAATGGTCGCCACCTGGGTGTTAAACGCTAGAACAAATGAACCCATCTCAAATGTCGACATGTCTATTGTTTCCACCTCGGGTGAAACAACCAGTACGTGTACATCTGACTCCACTGGTCATTGTTCCTTTACCATCCCCAAAGATGATTTGAACAACAATGTCTTTGCACTCTATGCAGAACAAACCTCCACAGACGGAAATCCAGAACTCGCTTATTTGGTATTTGATACCTTATCGATAGATTTGGGATTGTATGATGCATCTGGCTCAACTGGGTCTAACAAAGAATATCGAATTGCTGCACACACAGATCGTGGAGCATACAGACCTGGAGATACCGTACAACTCTTTGGACTGTTACGCGAAAAGGACAATACAGCCCCCGAAGCAGGGCTTCCGGTTCATCTTACAATCAAAGATGGAAGAGGTCAGATTGTTAAAGAAAAGACCATCAATACCAATGCAGCTGGGGTTTTCAACTACACTCTCGATCTGAGCGATCATGCAAATACAGGAACATGGACTGCAGAATGGTTTGTCAAAGGCGGTAAGAAATCAGACTATTTAGGAGAACAACGAAGCAATTTCAAAGTGGAAAATCTTGTACCGGAACGCCTTGCTGTTCAAGCAAAGTTTGCAGACAAAGATGTACTGGGTGGAGCCTCTCTCAAAGGTACTATTGATGCCAGATATCTCTTTGGGAAAAGTGCTGAAGGTGCAGAGTTTCAAGTACGTTGTGATGTAGAGTCAACGCCTTTTTCTCCTCGAAGCAACAGCAACTACACCTACGGATCGCGTTCTGCATTTGAGAACTTCTATTTGGGTACTATCAAAGGCACTCTGGATACCGATGGAAAAGGAACCTTTGAATGTCCAAGTTCCGATCGATTGACAGGTCTACCAGGTATGGCCACTGTTGTTGCATCCGTAGATGTAATGGAAAGTGGCTCTGGTCGTAGCACAAAACGGGCCAGTCGACTTAAAGTTCACCCAACCAAACTCTATTTGGGATTGCAAATCGGAGTGGATGCAGATGAGTTACAGCCAAACGTCGAATATCCTGTGGGTGGAATTGTCGTTGATTGGAATGGAACACGTCAAAACTCTCTCGCTGCTGTAGACGTTCAACTCAGTGAAGTAGATTACTCCTACAACTGGACCTACAACGAAGAAGCACAACGCTATGAGGTTTCCAAAAAACGGTTTGAGTTGCCTCTCAATAAACAGCAAGTCCCAGTTTTGAAAGGACTCTTTCAGTTCACAGTCAGAGGTGACCGTGATGTCGAAGAATATAGAATTCGTGCTCAATCAGATACAAGCATTACCTTCTTGGATTTAAGTCGCGACTACAATTATTGGTATTCTCGATCTCAAGTACAAACACCAGATCCATTCCGTCCTGACAATTTGGACATCCAAGTTCCCGCTTCCATAAACTTAACAGAAACAGTCACGGCAACAACGATTGCGTCCTACCCTGGTAAAATCTTATGGACTGTGGAAAATGATGGTATCATTCGACAAGAATGGGCGGATGTTGAAGCTGCAGGAGAAATCCGCTGGCAATTTTCTCTCGCAGGTCAACCATTTCAAAATACCATTTACGTCAGTGCATTACTGGTTAAAGATGCCCACAGCGATTCTGATTTAGCCTACATGCCATCAAGAGCCTTTGGAACCCAACCGATCAAAGTACGTAGTAAATCTTTCAACCATACACTCACGATTGACGCCCCAACCGAAGTTCAAGCAAATACCGACATGACGATCAACCTTGATTTGGGAGGAGCCGTAGACAAGGACACGGTCGCCATGATCGCAGTGGTCGATGAAGGCCTGTTGTCTTTGACCAATTTCCAAACACCAGATCCATCCAATGCCCTCTTTCCCAAAATGCCATTGGATGTTCACACTGCTGAAACGATTGGATGGGGTATATCCTCACCGGCCCTGGACTCCGCTCCTGCAGGTGGTGGATCTGACGAAGGCAATGCACGTAGAAAAGCCAAAGTGGTCAAACCAGTCGCACTATGGTCTGGAATCGTAGACGTTGACTCCTCGGGCAAAACAAGTCAAACCTTTTCAATTCCTCAATACAGCGGTTCTGTACGCGTCATGGCTTGGACAGCATCTCCAACTCGCTTCGCCAGTGGTGATGAAAATGTATTGGTTCGAGACCCACTGACCATGCAGGCTACCCTGCCTCGATTTTTGACGGAAGGAGATATCTTTGACGTGCCTGTTTTCCTGACCAATCTAAGTGGGAAAGAACAAAAAGTAACCCTTTCTATGGATGCCAAAAGCAGCATCCCGTTCGGACGTACAGAAGCCATCGAAGCGAAGACTGTTCAATTTCTGGGAAAAGACGAGACGACATTCACCATTAAACCCGATGAGCAAAAGGTCTTGGTATTCAAAGCCAAAGCCCTTGCTGAAAGTGGTTTTGCGACATTTACTGTATTGGCAAAAAATGCCGATGGCTCTTTGATGTCCAAAGAAGATCTAGAAGTCCCCTTTGGGTCTCGTAAACCAACAGAAAGAACCTTCCAAACACTCGAATTGAGTTCTGTTTTAAACGCAAATCTAAATGGAACAGTCGATCTGGAACCATACTTAGCAGGATGGTCCGTTGAAGACACGACCATTTGGAGTACCAACAACCCATACTCGGAATCACTGGTTCGTGTACGAGACCTCATCCGTTATCCCTATGGTTGTGTTGAGCAAACGTCATCGTCATTGCGTCCATTGCTTTCAGCCGCAGACATTTTGCGCAGTGTAGACCCAGCAGCAGTATCTAAGCAACCCATTGAGCAGATGGTTCAAGCGGGTGTAGACAGATTGGCATCTATGCAAACAAGTGATGGTGGTATTGGGTACTGGCCTGGCGCAAGAGAGTCTCATCCATGGGGTACGGCTTATGCAACACATGTACTGTTGGATGCAAAGGATACAGGTCACCCAGTACTGGAAAGTTTATTGGACGGTGCCATTGATTATTTGGATCGCATGACCAACGGATCATTGGATTATGGATACTACTCTTACTACCTACCGACGTCCAAGCCATATGCTCATTACCTCTTAGCCAGAGTCGGTCGAGGAAAGCCGGTTGCCATTCGAGCATTGCTTGAAAACAATACAAATCGAAATTATGAATCCGAGTTTATGTTGAAAACGGCTCTCTATTTGAGTGGTGATCGAACCTATGAAAATGAACTTCGAACCTTAAACAAAAGAAACAACCTCACTGCAGGATATGATCATTGGTCCTTTCGAAACAAAATGCGCTCCCAAGCAATGTTGCTTGCGTTGCATCAAGAGATGTTTGGCAACACTGAAAAAGATGGGGCCACATTGGCTTATGAAATCCACAATTCCATTTTACAATATCGCAATCGATATGTATCCACTCAGGTCATGGGTTGGAGTACATTTGCCCTGGCACAGCGTGTATTGGGCGATACGACATGGAAGGCACCAACCATCAACCAAAATATGAAAACCCTCACGGAAACACACAGTAGTACAGGTAACAAAACATGGTCCGTTTGGGATACTGAACGCAAAGGTGATGCACTGAGCCTAAAAGGAAATGGTTCAAATGGTTTTCTGATTATTTCCACAGAAGGTATTCGAAGTGGTGGCGAACACACCTTTGGTGACAATGGCATTCAAATCACCCGTAGCTATAGAAATATGGAT
>Ga0206130_10001587_pt1 | contig 32757 bp, 33 predicted proteins | sample Helgoland_Spring_9_FD_148637 | JGI IMG/M metagenome (GOLD analysis project Ga0206130, IMG submission 148637) | Pelagic subsurface seawater microbial communities from Kabeltonne, Helgoland, North Sea - Helgoland_Spring_Bloom_20160512_1 | ecosystem: Environmental > Aquatic > Marine > Epipelagic ...
TTCACTGATGAGATGGTTGTAGAAAAAATAAAAGATATAATCAAATATCACGAACTTGATCCACAGGATTTAATAGACGAAATTAGAATAGAATTTGGTTTAGATGCCATGGACTAATATATAAAATAAAAATAAAAAATAAAAATAAATGGATAATTTCGATTTAAGAAAATATTTAGCTGAAAGTAAGCTAATGGAGGAAGTTACTAGATTAAAAAAAGATTTAAATGTTAATCCAAATAACTTTACAAAGTTTAAAGTAGGAGATAAGGTAACTTACAACAATAAAGAAGCTATAGTTTTAGATATAAAGCCATTTATAAACCCCTATGATGGAAAATACACTTCAGATTCAATAACTATAAAATACAAAGATGTTAACGGTAATTGGAGAAAAAAAGATAAAAGAAGAGCTCAAGAATTAAAATAAAAACATATAGACAGATTCATAGCCTGTCGCGATTAAAAAATAAACAGATATCTGTGGCGTCTCATTTGGAGACGCCATTCTTAGTTCGTATATTAACGTGTTAAAAATAAAAGTATAGATGGATATTGATAAAGAATTTTATTTAGTAAGAAAAAATGAAGGTAATTCATTTCAAAGATTAATGATGTTTTTTTTAGAACAAAACAAAAAACATGGTGCTAGTTTTGGAGTAGCAGGAATGTGTAACACTTTAAATAGATTTTATGGCAAGTAAAAATGTAGTAATGGTTGGAGCAGGAGTAGCAAATGTAAACGCTGCTACTAAGCTAATTGATAATGGGTTTGATGGTAAAATTACCATAATTGATATGGGTAAAAACCCATACGATAGAAAATATAGTGAGGTAATGGAAGGTTTCCTAGGAGCAGGAGGTTGGTCTGATGGTAAATTAACATACCATACTTCAATTGGTGGTCAATTATCTAAGTATTGTGGTGAAGAAAAAGCAATGGAATTATTTGATCAGGTGATAGATAATTTTAAACGTTTCCACCCTAAACCAGAGGAAGTACAATGTTCAAATCCTATTGCAGAACCAGAATTTATTAAACCATATTTTGGATTACGTTTATTCCCAGTATGGCACGTTGGTACAGATTATTTACATGAAATAGGTAAAAATTGGTATGACTTTTTAGTAGAAGGTGGTGTGGAATTTCACTGGGAACACAAAGTAATTGATATTGATTTTGATAATCAGGAATTAATAGCTGTCTGTGAAAACCCAAAGCTATCTTTGCAATGTAAATATGATAAACTTATATTTGGTGTAGGTAAATCAGGTATTGACTTTGGTAAACAATTAGCTGAAAAATATGATTTACCAACTGAACCTAAACCAGTACAAATAGGTGTTCGATTTGAGGCACCACAAAAACACTTCCAAAAATTAATTGATGTGTCTTACGATTTCAAATTGTACCGTAAATATGAAGATAAAGGAGTATCACTACGTTCTTTCTGTACAAACAACAATGCAGCATATGTTGCCGTAGAAGAAACATATGGAGATCATTCATATAATGGTCACGCTAAAAAAGATGAAGCATTCCGAAATGATATGACTAATTTTGGTATCTTAATGGAAGTTCAAGGTATTGAAAACCCATTTGAATGGTCTAGAGACGTAGTTAAAAACTTACAAATAGATGGTACAGGATTATATTATAGTCCAACTCGTAAACCATCTACAACCTCTGAAGGGGTAAATGTATCAGCTATTCAAATAGATACATTACACAAAATAGCAAAATCAATGCAACCATACTTTATGTATGTATATGATTTTATTGAGGACATGAAAAAAGTGTTCCCAACATTAAAAGACGATTGGGGTATTTATGTACCTGAAGTAAAATATCTATCACCTGAGCCACTTGTCGATTATACCAATTTAGCACTCACCAAGTATCCTAACGTACACTTCGTAGGCGATGCTTTATCAGCTAGAGGTATAACGGTAAGTGGTGCACAAGGGACTTATGTTGCAGAACATATATTAAAAAATTAGGATAACGCGTATAAATTTCGTATATTTACGATAAATAATAATATTATGGCTAAAGTAGAAAAAACACCATTTCCACAAAGTAAAAAATTAAAGAAAGCAGACGGTACTATTGCATACGTTTGGGACGGAAAACTTCATAATTGGGAGGGACATGCTTTAATTCCTGAGGGTAATGAAAGAAAGGGAGAATATCATTTATACGGTATCCAACATACTAAAGAGGAATGGAGTGAAATTAGACAACAAAGAGAGGGTTTACCCTATTATAAAAACCAATCAATGAAAGCATCACTTTCAGATTATAGAAACTAAAATATGAAAATAGGTTTATGTGGTACAATGAGTGTAGGTAAAACTACATTAGTAAATGCTTTAAAAGAGTTAGATCAATTTAAGGATTATAAATTTGCAACTGAACGTAGCCAACATTTAATGTCATTAGGTATTCCTTTAAATACAGATTCAACATTAAAGGGACAAACCGTGTTTTTAGCTGAACGTTGTGGTGAATTAATGCATGATAACATAATTACAGATAGAACTATACTTGATGTAATGGCATTTACTTTAAATGCTAAATCAATACCACATCAAGATAAAGAAGCATTTGAAACTTATGCTAGTGAATTCATTAGAGAGTACGATCACATATTTTATATATCTCCTTATGGTATAGAGATTGAAGATAATGGTATACGTGAAACAGATGAACATTATAGAGATTTAATTGATTTTACAATTACAACATTAATTAAAAGACATGGCCACAAAGCAGGTAAAATAAATAAATTGTCTGGTTCTACAGAGGAACGAATATTACAAATATTACATTTCCTACAATCTTAACATATTTATAATAAAATACCTTTATAATGAAAAAATCCGAATTAAAAAAGTATATTAGAGAAAATATAATCTCTACATTATCTGAAGATACTGAAGCAGAAATTGAAAAAACTAAAGAATTAACTTCCGCTATTAAAGATTTAGAAACAGCTAAAAAAGAAGCAGGTATAGAAGAAGGTGAAGATACAGAACCATCTAAATCTGATATTAAAAAAACTAAAGGCTTAGCCAAAGCAAAAGAAGAATTAGCTTTATTAACTCGTGAGATGAAATCATTGGCTAAAAAGTATTCTAAAGCTGAAGGTGCTGATAAAGAAAAATTAGTTAAAATCTTAAAAGATAAAACTAAATTAAAAAAAGAACTAGAAAGTATTCTAGATAATAAGAAGATATAATGTCATCTAAAGAAAGGTTTTTATATTTCGCCATAGTATTTTTTGGTGTCTATTATTTAGTTAATATGTACTCCTCAAATGAGGAAGAATACATTACTGAATATAACAGTAAAATAGAAGCCTTAAATGATAAAATAAATTCTTTACATAGTATTAATAAAAATCTAACATCCGAAATTGGTGTATTAACCACACAAATATCAGTATTAGACCAAGAAATTAGTAAGCAAGATAGCAAAATAGTTATATTAAAAAAACAAACAGATGAGAAAGTTAATAATGTTGATTCTTATAGGGATGATGAGCTTGAACAGTTTTTCACAGAACGTTATAGACAGTACCTCGATTCGATTACAAAAACCGATAGTCCGTCTAGTAATTAAGGATTTAATAATTGGAGATAGTTTTAAAAAAGAACTAAGTTTAATAACAACAAAATATTCTTTGCTGGAAAATAAGGTAGTATTAAAGGATAGTGTTATTAATAATCTTAACTTTCAAATAAGTAATTTTAATTCTATATTATCAACTAAAGGATCTCAATTAGAATTTACTAAACAATTAAACGATAAGTTAAGACTTGAAATTAAAAAACAAAGGCTTAAAAATAAAATTTTAGGTGGTGCGGGTTTAGTAGCAATAGGTGGGGCAATACTTATATTAAAATAACTGCATGTCAGATTTAAAAAAAGTTATACGTCAAGAATATCTTAGATGTGCTAAGGACCCAGTACATTTTATGCGTAAATACTGTTATATACAGCATCCACAACGTGGCCGCATACAGTTCAACCTGTACCCATTTCAAGAAAAAGTATTAACGTTATTTCAAAACAATGACTATAGTGCCATATTAAAATCTAGGCAATTAGGTATATCTACTTTAGCAGCAGGTTATTCATTATGGTTAATGACATTTCATAAAGATCGGAATGTATTAGCACTAGCAACTACACAAGCAACAGCAAGAAATTTAGTAACAAAAGTACAATTCATGTGGGAGAATTTACCCTCATGGCTTAAAGTAGATTCTGCTGAAAACAATAAATTATCATTAAGGTTAATTAATGGTTCAAAAATACAAGCCAAATCTTCTAATGCCGATGCTGCACGTTCAGAAGCAGTATCTTTACTAATTATTGATGAAGCAGCTTTTATTGATAATATTGCTGAAACATGGGCATCAGCACAACAAACCCTAGCAACAGGTGGTGGTGCTATTGTATTATCAACCCCTTATGGTACTGGTAATTGGTTTCATCAAACATGGGTTAAAGCTGAACAGGGTGAAAATGAATTTTTACCTATTAAACTTCCCTGGTATGTTCATCCTGAACGTGACCAAAAATGGAGGGATGCACAAGATTCATTATTAGGTGATCCTAGACTGGCGGCACAAGAATGTGATTGCGATTTTAGTACCTCAGGTGATATAGTATTTTATAACGAATATTTGGAATATTACGAAAAAACTTACATTAAAGACCCTTTAGAACGTAGAGGAGCTGATCAAAACTTATGGGTTTGGGAAAACGCAGATTATACTAGGTCCTATATGGTAGTAGCTGATGTTGCTCGTGGTGATGGAAAAGATTTTTCTACTTGTCATGTAATGGATGTTGAAACCAATGTTCAGGTAGCAGAATATAAAGGACAAATTGGAACAAAAGAATTTGGTCATTTATTAGTAGGTCTAGCTACAGAATACAATGAAGCATTACTTGTAATAGAAAATGCTAATATAGGATGGGCAACCATACAAGTAGCTATTGATAGACAATATTCTAATCTTTACTATTCACAAAAGAGTGGAGAGGCCAATGCTAATTCGTATTTTGACAAATATCAAGATCACTCAAAAATGGTAGCTGGTTTTACTATGTCATCTAGAACACGCCCTATGATAATAGGTAAGTTCCAAGAATATATAGCAGATAAAGGTGTAACAATTCATTCAAAGAGGTTAGTTGAAGAAATGAAGGTGTTTATTTGGAAAAATGGTAGAGCGGAAGCACAAACAGGTTATAACGATGATTTAGTTATAGCATTTGGTACGGCAATGTATATTAGAGACACAGCCCTTAAATTTAGACAAAGGGGAATTGATATTACAAAACAGTCAATAAATAATATGACTGTTAATAGAACACCATATCAGGGGAGTTATGGTAGTAACCAAAATGTAAAAAATCCATACGAAATTAACACCCCAGATGGAAAAGAGAATATTAGTTGGTTATTATGACCATATTTATAACAATAATTATATATTAGATGGCAGACACAAGTGTATTTACAAGATTAAGAAGATTATTTTCTACAGATGTAGTAATAAGAAACGTTGGTGGTGACCAAGTTAAAACTATAGATTCGGGTCATATTCAATCTAGTGGTGAATATGAAACTAATGCGTTGGTAGACAGATTTAATAAAGTTTACTCTTCTGCCCCAACCTCATTATATGGGGCACAATTCAACTTAAATTACCAATATTTAAGAACACAGTTATATTCTGAATATGACGTAATGGATCAAGATGCTATCATAGCTTCCTCTTTAGACATTATAGCGGATGAATCAACCTTAAAAAATGATATGGGCGAAGTACTTCAAATTAGAAGTTCTAATGAGGATGTACAAAAAATCCTTTATAATTTATTTTATGATGTATTAAATGTAGAATTTAACCTATGGATGTGGGTTAGACAAATGTGTAAGTATGGTGATTTTTTCTTAAAGTTAGAAATAGCAGAAAAGTTTGGTGTTTATAATGTAATACCTTATACTGCGTATCATATTGAAAGAATTGAAGGGTATAATCCAGAAAACCCATCTGAAGTTAAGTTTAAATGGAACCCTGAAGGTTTTTCTGGTGGTTCATCTAGTGGTTATTATAATGTAGCGGGGGCTAATGGTGACTATGATGATAGGACTGGAATTACATATGACAACTATGAAATGGCTCACTTTAGAATGGTAGGGGATGTTAATTATTTACCTTATGGTAGATCTTATATTGAACCCGCTAGAAAATTATTTAAACAATATACATTAATGGAAGACGCGATGTTAATTCACAGAATTGCTCGTGCACCAGAAAAAAGAGTATTTTATGTAAATGTTGGAGCTATTCCACCAAATGAAGTTGAAGCATTTATGCAGAAAACTATCAATAATATGAAACGTACTCCAATGATGGATGAAAAAACAGGTGAGTATAACTTAAAGTATAACATGCAAAATATGCTTGAAGATTTTTATATTCCTGTTCGTGGTAATGATAGTGCAACAAAAATTGAAACAACACCCGGTTTACAATATGATGGCATTTCGGATGTTGAATACTTAAGAGAAAAATTGTTTGCCGCTTTAAAAGTACCAAAGGCATTTATGGGTTATGATGAAAATACAGAGGGTAAAGCAACTCTAGCAGCCCAAGATATTAGATTTGCCCGTACAATTGATAGAATACAAAGAATTTTACTTTCTGAATTACAAAAAATTGCATTGGTGCATTTATACACCCAAGGGTATAAAGATGAATCCTTAACTAATTTTGAATTATCAATGACAACTCCTTCTATCATTTATGATCAGGAAAGAATTGAATTGTTAAAGTCTAAATCTGAATTAGCAGGTACATTGTTAGAACAAGGTTTAGTACCATCTGATTGGATTTACCACAATGTTTATCACTTTAGTGAAGACCAATATGATGAATACAGAGATATGGTTCGAGAAGATTCAAAACGCAAATTCAGAAATGCTCAAATTGAATCAGAGGGTAATGACCCTATATCATCTGGTAAATCATATGGTACTCCTCACGATTTAGCTTCATTATATGGTAAAGGAAGAACAATGTCTGATCCAGGTAATGTACCTGATGGTTATAGCGATGACTTAAAATTAGGGAGACCAAAAGATGGTATTACTAATAGGGGTAAACAAGAAAATAACTTTGGTAAAGACCCATTAGGAGTTAAACGTATGAAAGATACGGACAAAAACGACGGAAAAAATAAACCAAGACTTTCTGAGTTTGAAGACCCTAAGATTACTTTTTTAAAGAATAAAGATATCTTTAATAAAATTAATGAAAAACAGTTAATTTTTGAACAAGATAAAGATACTTCTTCTTTACTTGATGAATCTCAACTAAAATCCTAATATTTATAAATAAATATATTTTTGATGAAAATTAAACACTCAAAGTATAAAAACACCGGTATATTATTTGAACTATTAGTTAGACAAATAACCGCTGATACTCTTTCGGGGAATGAATCTGCCGCTATAAATCTTTTAAAAAAGTATTTTGTTAAAACGGAATTAGGCCGCGAATATAAATTATACGAAGCTATTAGTAAATCTTCTATGTTAAGTGAAACAAAGGCAGGTTTGTATATAACTACTACATTAGACAGTTCAAAACATTTTAATAGAGGTATACTTAAAAAACAAAAGTATAACTTAATTAACGAAATTAAAGAACATTATGATTTAAATACTTTCTTTGGTGCTAAAATCAAAAATTATAAAGAAATAGCAGCTTTATATACTTTAATAGAAGGGATAAATACAAAGGGTTTAGTAGACAATAAACAATTAATTGAAAATAAGATTACATTGTTAGAGTTTCTAACTAGATCCAAAATTAACCAATCTAAAAAAGACCAACTACTTGAAGAATATTCTAGTTATGATAAAGACATAAGGACATTAACTTATAAAATATTACTTGAAAAATTTAATGACAAGTATAATTTATTAAGTAATGATCAAAAACAAGTCCTTAAAGAATTTATACACTCAGTAGATTCTACACCTGGCTTAAGGAAGTTCTATAATAATAAAATTAAAGAGCTAAAAGAGACTTTAAATACTGAATCTTTAAATGTTAAAGATAAGGCAACACAGGTTAAAATTACTGAAGTAGCTAAATTTTTAGTAGAATTAAATAAAAGTGATAAAGTAGGTAATGATAATTTAGTTGATTTGTTACAATATTACGAATTAGTTAAAGAAATTAAAAATACTAATGGGGTACAAATATAAAGTTAAGGAAATAGAGATAGGGGATACAAAAGTTACTGGGGGTGTTAAATCTGTAGTTACAGATAAAGACCCCGAAACTGGTGCTATATCTTGGTCTATAGATTATGTTCCAAATTTAACTAAATTAGTTGAAGATTCTACTGAACTAGTAGATACAGCAAAGAGTGTTTATCAAAGAGCTAAAGATGATAAAAAATTTTTAGACATATACGAACAAGCAAAACAATTAAGAAATATAATTCGTACCCATGTTAGAAATAATTACCCAGAAGATTATAAAAAGGCAATTAGAGAAGAAGAAGTAGATGAAATGTCTACATCAGGGGGTGCGGGTGCTTATTTAACACCATATGCATTTAGAAAAAAAGGTTCTAAACCTAATATTAAGGCATATAAAGAATTAGGATATAAAGAAGTAGAAGAATCTGCTGAACAACCGGGCGAAGATCTAGGCCCAGGACCTAAAGCAACAGAAAATGGGGTTAGTGATAATGCGTATGTAAAACAGTTTAAATATAAACTAGTACCTAGGGACAAAAATGGAAATTACGTACAAAAAGGTAGCGGTTTAGAAGTAAAAAACGTTTAATATGTATAAGTATAAGGTAGTTAAGGAAGAAGAAAGTAAGGCAGAAAAATTCCAACAGGAACGTATTAATGCCTTTTCTGAAATTGAAAATGAACTACAGTCTTTAATCAAACCATTAAGACAAGCAAAAATAGAAACAATAAAAACATATAAGCAACAACCAGATACTTTTGCAGTAATAACCCCAACGGACATAATTAAAGACTATATAAAAGACATCAAAATACTATTAGAAAAATAATATGAAAACACTACAAGAACAATATAATTTAATCCAAGAAGGTAAGGGTCGTAAGGATTTATTCCTAAAGGAAGCTAAAAAAACATACCCTAATTTATTATCAAATCTTACTTCTTACAATGATGCTACAAGTATTTTAAAGAGCAAAAGTAAAATTAGTGAGGGTTTAGGTGATATTGTTACTTTAAAACCTTTAGTACAATTAACTTCTGAAGATTTTAACCCAAATAAACAAGCTTGGGAAAATAAATATGAGCAATTTGTTAATGAAGAAAGAGCTAAGTCTTTAAAACCTATTATTGATAAAGATATTGATGAAAAACTCAATACTAAAAAAGAAGATGAAGCAGTAAAAGCTGATGCTAAAAAAGTAGCTAAAGGTGTTGAAAATGTTGAGGAACGTAATTATGATTATTCTCCAAAAGAAGATAATATCAACAATGTCAATGCCCAGGAAATGATGAATGGGGTTTATTATGAACTTAAAGAAGATCCTAGCTTATCATTAGAAGAAGCACAAGAAAAAGTAATTAAAAACCTAGCTAAAGACGAATTACATTATGTAAAAGAAGGTCAATTTGGTGTAGGTATAGGATACACAGAACCAGAAGTACAAGAAAATACAGGTAAAACATATGGTGGAAGCGGATATAGCGATAAACTCAAAAAATCAGATACAAAAATGAAACCAATTAAAGAAGAATTATTTAAAAAATTAATTAGAGAAGGATTAGGTGGTGTAGTTACTACAGGTAACCCAAATTCATTAGCAGCCCAATCGGGGAATATGATTAGACAAATGATGTCTGAGGATGAATTCCAATCTACCCAAGCAGGGTCTCAATATCATTCGTCTTTATACGCTGAGGAAGAGAAAAAATTACCAATGGATGAAAATGATGTAGAAGAAGCAAGAGATAAAGCTATTGAAGCATCACAGGACAAAGCAGGAATGTCAGAAGAAGCAAGACCTGATTACCCAGATGTAGACGGAGATGGTGATACAAAAGAACCAATGGCTAAAGCAGTTAAAGATAAAAAGAAAAAATCTAAAAAAGAATCAATTGATACTAAATTAGCTGAAATAGGTAAAGAGGCTGAAGCTGTAAAATTAGAAGCTCAATTAAATTTCTTACATGACCATATTCAAGAAAAAGTAGATAGAGTTAGCTCAATCCAGGAAGATGAAAATCTTAGTGAATTGATTGATAAATCTAAAATGAAACAAATGCAAAGAGAAATCAAGGATTTGGAAAGAAAAAAAATGAAAATGGAAAAAATCTACGAAAAATCTTGTGGTAAATCTTACCAAAGAACTGAAATGGTAGATGAAATGGAAATAGAAGAAACCAATTCATAAAAATGAATAAAAAACTTATAATAGAAACCCATACATTACAGCTGTCCCCTACTTCATTAACCGAAAGTGTTAATAAGAGTAATGGGAATATGGTTGTTGAAGGGATATTAGCTACGTGTGAAGTTAAAAACGGAAACGGTAGATATTATTCTAAAGAATTATGGGAAAGGGAAATGGATCGTTATTCTGAATTAATAGAACAAAGACGTTCAATGGGAGAATTAGACCACCCAGAGTCTCAAGTTATTAATTTACAAAATGTATCACACCTAATATCAGAATATAGATGGGATGGGGATAATATTATAGGTAAAATAGAGGTACTACCTACCCCAGCTGGAGATATATTAAAAGCACTTGTTGGTAATGGAGTTACAGTAGGAGTATCATCTCGTGGTATGGGTTCATTACAAGAAATAAATGGTGTAATGGAAGTACAAGACGATTTTGAATTGTTATGTTGGGACTTCGTTTCAACTCCATCAAACCCCGGTTCATATATGCATATGATCAAGGAAGGAAAAGAAACTATTTCTTACGATTATACAAAAGTTAATAACATTATACATGAAATCCTTTGTTCAAAAGGTTCATGCCCTGTAACATAAACAAAATTTCTTCGGACGCTACCGATGGATTAAAAACATTAGACGCCTTTTTGGCGTCTTTTGTATTTTTAATAAATATTCATATACGTATAACTGTAATACACCATGAACATTCTTATATGGTGTCGAATAAATAATATTTCTATTACGCTTCATGAATAAGCGTATTTCACAAACTAAATTTTGGGATTATGACAAACAACAGAGATTTGTTAACCGAAGCTATTGCTGATGCTAAAGCTGTCAAAGACACTGCCATCGCTAATGCTAAACTTGCCCTTGAGGAAGCTTTTACTCCTTACCTAAAAAATCAACTATCTGCTAAATTAGAGGAGATGGATAAAGATGATGAGGTAAAAGAAGCAAAAGAAGAAGACAAGGATGAAGTTAAAGAAATGGACGCCCCAAGCTTTGAAAGAAAAAATTCACCAGCAGGTGATTCTTTAAAAGATCTATCACCTAAAAAAGTAGGAACATCTACTGTACAGGAAGAAGAAGATAAAGAATTATCCGAGGATGAAGTTAATCTAGATGAGTTATTGGCTGAATTGGAATTAGACGAAGATGCACGAACTGACGCTGAAGAAGAAGGCTATAAGGACGGTATGAAAGATGAAAAAGAGGACGAAGATGACAAAATAGAGGACGAAGAAATCGACCTTGAAGATATGTCAGAAGACGACCTTAAAGGTTTCATCGAAGATGTCATTAGTGACATGGTTGCAGCTGGAGAAATCGAGCCGGGCGACGAATTCGCAGAAGAAGAAGTTGATGTTGAAGTTGAAGACGTTGAAGACGTTGAAGATGTAGATGTTGATATCGAAATCGACGAAGCTAAACAAGAAGAATTAGACGAGAAAATGACTAAAAAAGAAAAAGCCGAAGGTGATGATCGTAAAAAAGACGACAAAATCGAAGCTGAAACTGAAAAAATGAGATTTAAAGAAGCATTAGATGAAATCGAAGCTCTTAAAGTTGAATTACAAGAAGTTAATCTTTTGAACGCTAAATTACTTTATACTAATAAAATCTTTAAAGCAAAAAACTTAACCGAGAGTAAAAAAGTTAAGGTATTAAAAGCATTTGACAAAGCGATTAATGTAGGTCAAGCAAAAACTATTTTTGAAACATTAAATGAAGGAATTGTAAATACAATTACAAATTCAACAATTAATGAATCAGTTAAAAAAGGTGCTGCTTCAAAAGCTAGTGGTTTAGAACCAAAAGCGAAAAAACAACCTATTATCGAGTCAAATGATGTTTATAACCGTATGCAAAAACTCGCAGGTTTAATTTAAATTATTAAAAATAACAATTAAAAAACTTAAACATGAGCTTAAATTCATTATTAGAAAGCGCAAACCCTTATCAGTCTATGCAGTCTGATGCGGCTAGATTATCTAGCAAATGGGAAAAAACAGGTCTTTTAGAAGGTCTAGGTGGTGCCCACAAAAACAACATGGGTATGATCCTTGAAAACCAAGCTAAACAACTTGTAGTAGAATCATCACAAACTAGTGGTGGTGTAGCAAACGGTGGTACATTTGATTCACAAACTGCAGTAAATGTAGGTGGACAATGGGCAGGAGTTGCTTTACCATTGGTAAGAAAAGTATTTGGTCAAATCGCAGCGAAAGAATTCGTTAGTGTTCAACCAATGAACTTACCTTCAGGTCTAGTATTTTTCTTAGATTTCCAATACGGAAGTGATCACACACCTTTCGCAAAAGGAAGTTCTTTATACGGAGACGGAACTACTGCAACAGCTCCATTTGGTAACACAAATGCAGGTGGATTTTACGGTGCAGGTCGTTTCGGGTATTCAATTAACAATACACAATCAATCGTAGCTGATCAATCCGCTCCTTTAGCAGCTGCTACATGGGCAGATTTTAACTATGATTCTGATTATTCTCAATCAGCTGTAGATGGTGATTACTGGAAAATATTAGTAGCAACTGCTGATGTAAAGTATGCTGATTTAGAAGGAGTTGCAGGATTCCAATTATTTTCAGGTTCAGAAGCAGGATCAGTATCTGGTTCAGCTGCAGGAGTACAAGTTTCAGCATTTACCAAGTATAAAGGTGGTTCAACTATAGAATTCATAGTAGCAAAAGCTGACGTAGTAGGTGCAGGACCAGTTGCATTCGTAGCAGGGGACAACGTAACAGTTGTATACCAAATCCAACCACAAGATAACCTAAGAGGTGATTTTGAAGATGGAAACCCAAATCCAAACAGTTTAAACTCCCCATCAATTTCTATTCCAGAAATCAACGTAGAGATGAAATCATCTGCAATCGTTGCTAAAACTAGAAAATTGAAAGCAGTATGGACGCCAGAATTCGCACAGGATTTAAATGCATACCATGCATTAGATGCTGAAGCTGAATTGACTTCAATCTTAAGTGAGTACATTTCATTAGAAATTGACTTAGAGATCTTAAGTATGTTGATCGAAAACGCTGCTGCTGGAAATGAAATCTGGTCTGCAGTTAACAACAGATCAATTACTGAAGCAGGTGGTATTCAACCAAGTTTAGGATTTTACAATTCTCAAGGACAATGGTTCCAAACATTAGGAACTAAAATCCAAAAGTTAAGTAATATCATACACCAGAAAACATTAAGAGGTGGTGCAAACTTCCTAGTATGTTCTCCAGCTGTAGGAACTATCCTAGAATCAATTCCAGGATTTGCTGCTGATACTGACGGTGATGTTTCTAAAGCAAGCTACGCATTTGGTGTACAAAAAGTAGGTCAATTAAACGGACGTTACAAAGTATACAAAAACCCATACATGACTGAAAACACAATCCTATTAGGATTCAGAGGTTCTCAGTTCTTGGAAACGGGTGCTGTATTTGCTCCATACATTCCATTAATTATGACTCCATTAGTATACGATCCAAACACCTTCACACCACGTAAAGGTCTATTAACTCGTTATGCTAAGAAAATGGTAAGACCAGAATTTTATGGTACTATCCAAGTAAACGGATTAAACTCTCTATAATAGAGAATTAATTTTTACTTAATAATTAAACCCGGCTTAGGCCGGGTTTTTTTATCTTCTTCATATTTATAATAGAACAATAAAGTTATTAAAACCATGGCGAGTAAATTACATACCGACGAAGTTTATCGTAAAAAAAGAATTCCCAAAAATCCCATTAAGTTTAAATTACAATTAAATGAAGAACAAAAATTAGCTAAAAAAACAATTTTAGATAATACAATAACACTACTAGCAGGAAGTGCGGGTAGTGGAAAGACATTATTAGCATGTAATGTTGCATTAGATGGGTTATTTAGAAAACAATATGATAAAATTATAATTACAAGACCTACAGTATCTAAAGAAGAAATAGGTTTTTTACCTGGTGATTTAAGAGAAAAAATGGATCCCTGGGTTCAACCAATATATCAAAACTTCTTTGCTTTATATGATAAGGTAAAAGTTGAAAAGATGATTGAAGATGGTAAAATAGAAATTGTACCTGTATCATTTATGAGAGGTAGAACATTTTTAGATTCTTTAATTATAGTAGATGAGGCACAAAATGTTACCCATGAACAAATGGAGATGATTACATCTCGTATTGGTTTAAGAAGTAAAATGGTGATATGTGGTGATTCACATCAAACAGATTTAAAGAAAAAATCAGATTCAGGCTTTAAATTCTTATATGCCGCCTCAAGAAAAATTAAAAAATTAGCAGGTGTTACTTTAATAACTAACCATAGAAATGAAATAGTTGAAGACTTAATAGAATATTATAACACTGCGATTGACAAGGGGATATCATTAGTTACATCTGGGTCTACTCTAAGATCTAAATAGTAACACTCTTTTTCATATTTATAACTAAAATACACACATATTAAATTAAATACATTAAGATATGAACATACCTATTTGGACAGGAGTTAGTACTTTTGCCGCAGGCCAAACTCCTTTTGGGTTTTACGATTCACAGACTGACTTTGCTGTTGATGCAAATAAGGTTGCTAACTTTTGTGCTCAAAGACTAGGTTTCCCTTTAGTAGATGTTGAACTTCAATCTGGTTCATTTTTTACTGCTTTTGAGGAGGCAACTACCACATATGGTAATGAAATATATGCATATAAAATACGAGATAATCAATTATCTTTAGAAGGATTACCAACGGCGTCAAATTTAAACCAAGCACTTATAACACCGAGTTTTGAACCAATAGTTAGACTATCAGAGCAATATGGTGAAGAAGCAGGTTCAGGGGGTAATGTAAATTACTACTCAGGGTCTTTTAATTTAACTGGCAGCCAACAAAATTATTCTTTTCAAACCTTTATGACTGCTAGTGGTTATACCGGTTCTGAATATATGCATGGTATTGAAATTAAAAGAGTATTTTACCAAGAACCCTACCCCGCATCCGCAAGATTTTTAGACCCATATAATGGGTTTGGATTTGGGGGTGTAGCAGCAGCTGGAATAGCAGGCATAGGAGGATTTGGTGAAGCTGGTGGGTATTTAATGTCCCCTTTAAATTATGAAATAGCAGTTATCCAGCAAATCGAAATGGCTGAAACTGTTCGAAGAAACAATTATTCATTTGAAATTAGAGGAGATAATTTAAAAATATTTCCCGTACCTAATTTTAGTGTTAATAGTTTAGATCAATCCCCTAAAATATGGTTTGAATATATTTTAAGAGATGAAAGGATAGCCAGTTCAGTACAACAATCCCCAGGAAATGTAACAAATGTTTCTAATACACCTTATGGTAACCCTAATTATGACCAAATAAACAGTGTTGGGAGACAATGGATTTTTGAATATACTTTAGCTTTAGCAAAAGAAATGTTGGGGTATGTTAGGGGTAAATATGGTACTATTCCAATCCCAAATGCTGATGTAACATTAAACCAATCAGATTTAATAGCAGCTGCTACCGCAGAAAAAACAGCATTAATAGAAAGATTAAGAACATATTTAGATGAAACTTCAAGAATGGCTTCATTAGAAAGAAGAGCTAAAGAAGGAGATTCAAAAATGATGGAATTACAAAAGGTTCCATATACAATTTTTATAGGATAATATGGCAATGTACACTAAAGTTAGAGATGTTTCTCTAATGCGAAAGTTTAATAGAGAATTGATGGGTAATATTATTACCCAACAATGTGCTTTATATCAATTTAAGTTAGAAGAAACTAAAGTTAACATTTATGGTGAAGCGGCCGAAGAAAAATACTATGATGGTCCTTTTCTATTTAATATATTGATTGATAGAGGAGACCAACAATATGCTGAAAATACAGAAGGAGTACAATTTGAACAAGGTATAAATTTTAATTTCTTTAGAGATGATTTAGTAGATGCCGATGTGGTACCTAGAGTAGGAGATATTATCTTATACCAAGAAGCATATTATGGGGTACAAAGTACAATTGCCAACCAATATTGGGGAGGAAAAAACCCGGCATACCCAAATAATGACTCAGACGGAGTTCCAAACCCATTAAATCCAAACCTAGATTTATATGGTAACAATATATCTATACTATGCTCAACTTATTACATCCCAGCTGATAAAGTTGCGATATCACCTTATATAGAAAGAATGTAATGGCAAAACCAAGAAAACCTATACCAAAATCACAATTAACTATAAGTAATTCAAAACAAAATGCGTTTGAAGGAACTGAAGGCAGAGGAGAAGTAGGTAACCCTAATAATGCTATTTCTCCCCCAAACCCTAATTATACTGAAACAGGGATTGACTTTAATAGGTCTAACAATATGAGCCTTAAAGGGGATAGTACTAAACAGTATTCTATTGGTTTAAAAGATATTGATGAAGCTATTTTTTATTACTTTAATAATAAAATTAAACCCTTTGTTTATCAAAATGGAATAAAAAGAGATGTACCTGTAATATATGGTGCACCTGAAAGATGGAAATCCTTCCAACGTGATGGGTATTATAGAGACAAAAATGGTGCAATTATGTTACCTATTATTGTAATTAAAAGGGATTCATTATCCAAAGATAGAACAGTAGCAAATAAGTTAGATGCTAACCAACCTAATTTATATGGTAAATGGTCTAAACAATACAGCCCAAAAAACTTTTATAGTAACTTTGGAACCTTAAATAATAGAAAACCTATTGAAAAATTTCATGTAGTAGCACAACCTGACTACGTAACGTTAGAATATAGTTGTTTAATCCAAACCTACTACATGGAACAATTAAACAAAGTAATAGAGGCATGTGAATATGCTTCTGATGCTTATTGGGGTATGCCCGAAAGATTCCAATTTAGAGCTTTTATAGATAGCTTTACAACAGCAACTGAACTAACTCAAGGTAAGGATAGATTAGTAACCGGTACTTTTAATATTAGATTAAGAGGTTACATACTACCTGATACAATCCAAAAAGAGCTAAATGCAACTAAAATCTATAATTCAAAAGCTAAAATAACTATCAACACAGAAGCAGTATCAGATATAAATGGTATGGAAATTATTTCTAATCCTACTAAAGACGGGAGAAAAAGAACGTAATTTTTAACCAACTTATATATATTTATAATTAAATAAAAAATACATTATGAGCATTAAAAAGTTATCAGAAAAAGAGTTACAAACACTTCAAGATTACCAAACTAGAAATAATGAAATAGTAGGTGGGTTAGGTGCAACAGAATTAAGAATAGATGCCTTAAAAAAACAAAAGAAAGCATTATTAGAAGAATTTGATAAATTACAACAAGATCAAGTAAGTACTGGTAACCAACTACAAGAAAAATATGGTGAAGGTAATATAGATCTAGAAAAAGGAGAATTTACTCCAATAAATTAATATTTCGAAACATTTTCTAATATTTATAATAAAACAATACTAATAAATTAATAAACAATGGCAGAGCAAACTCTTTTATCTCCAGGTGTCTTAGCAAGGGAAAACGACCAATCTTTTATTGGTGCTAGACCTGTAACTTATGGTGCAGCTATTATTGGACCCGCTACTAAAGGACCAGTTGGAATACCAACTGCAGTTTCTACTTTTTCTCAATATGAAGCAATATTTGGAAGTACAGTAGAAAGTGGATCTCAATTTTATACTTACTTAAATTCTATATCCGCAAGAAATTATTTTGCCCAAGGTGGTGAATCATTATTAATGACTCGTGTAGTTTCTGGAAGCTTCGATGGCGCTTCTTCTTCTATCCCTAGTTCAATAACTGAAGGTAGATTAGTAACAGGAGTTGATGCATTATTATCATCAATTAATCTATCCCCAGTAATAAACATAACAGGTTCTACAGGTGGGGTAGTAAATAACGTACCAGTAGCAGGTGGATTAGGTAACTCAGCAATAGCATCAATTGAGATAGCAGCACAAGATATAGATGCAACAGTATCAACAATCTCTTCCATTACTATAACAACAGAAGGTATTGCTTATGAAGTAGGTGATGTTATTAACTTCACTTCGGAATCTTTAGGTGCTACAAAACCAGATGGTGAAGACTTAACAATTACATTAACAGATTCAGATATACAAAATACTGGTTCATTTACTATTAAAACTATTTCTGAGGGTGTTAATATGAACAATTCTCAAGTAGTAGATGGAGCAAATGGAACTTTAACCAATGGTACAAAGGATAACATTAGATGGGAAGTAGCTTCAGTAAATACAGCTTCGGGACAATTTTCATTATTAGTTAGAAGAGGAAATGATACTGCAACATCAAAAACAGTATTAGAAACATATAACAACTTATCATTAGACCCAACTGCTCCAAATTATATTTCGAATGTAATTGGAGATACTTATTATGAAGTAGCACAAGATGGAACTGATTACTATGTTAAAACATTAGGTAATTACCCACAAAGAAGTGCTTACATATATGTAGAAAATGTTAATAAACCAACACCTCAATATTTCGATAATAATGGTCAAGCAAAAAGTGAATTTACATCTAGCTTACCTAACATATCAGTAAATGGAGGTTCAGGATCATTTTCTGGAGCTACTGGAGATCAAGTTACTGCAACAAACTCACCAGTTAAATTTAATGAAAATATAACAACAGGTAATATACAAGGTTTAATAATGGATAATTATACACAATCCATTAACTTACTAAGTAATTCTGATGATTATCAATTCAATGTAATCACAGCACCTGGTTTAAACTCACAACAACATTCAAATACTGTTACAAGGTTAGTATCATTAGCACAAGGTAGAACAGATTGTTTAGCAGTAATCGATGTAGCAGCGTATAACTCGCAAATCAACGCAGTTACAACAGAAGCAACAAAATATGATAGCTCATATGCAGCCGCTTATTGGCCGTGGTTACAAACGGTAGATGCCGGAACCGGACAAACAGTTTGGGCACCAGCTTCAACATATATTCCTGCAGTTTATGCATTTACAGATGCTTCATCAGACCCATGGTTCGCACCAGCAGGTCTAATTAGAGGAGCTTTAGGAAGTGTAGTAAGAGCAGAAAGAAAATTAACATCTGGAAATAGAGATACATTATATGAAGCAAATGTAAATCCAATTGCAACATTCCCAGGAAGTGGAGTTGTAGTATTTGGACAGAAAACTTTACAGAAAAGAGCAAGTGCTTTAGATAGAGTAAATGTACGTAGATTGTTAATTGCTCTTAAAGGATATATTTCTCAAGTATCAGATAACTTAGTATTTGAACAAAATACAAATGCAACAAGAAATAACTTCTTAGCAAATGTAAACCCATACTTAGAATCAGTACAACAAAGACAAGGATTGTATGCCTTTAAAGTAGTAATGGATGCTACAAACAATACACCAGACGTTATAGATAGAAATGAGCTAGTAGGCCAAATTTATTTACAACCAACTAAAACAGCTGAATTTGTAATTTTAGATTTCAATGTTTTACCAACTGGAGCAACATTTCCTGAATAAAAACAATAATTTAGAATATTTATAATAAAAATATATAACAATGGCAGTATTAGACCCGAACGAAATATTTTATACAGCATTTGAACCAAAACAACAAAATAGGTTTATACTGTATGTAGATGGAATCCCTTCATACCAAATTAAAGGTATGGGAGCTGTTTCATTAACCCAAGGTTCAGTTCAATTGAATCACATTAACGTTGCAAGATACGTTAAAGGTAAAACACTTTGGAACACAATTCAAATGACATTATTTGATCCAATTACTCCAAGTGGGGCACAAGCTGTAATGGAATGGGTTAGATTACACCATGAATCAGTAACAGGTAGAGATGGATATAGTGATTTCTATAAGAAAGATTTAACTATGAACGTATTAGGACCTGTAGGTGATATCGTTTCAGAATGGATTATTAAAGGTGCTATGATTACAGAGGCTACCTTTGGGGATTATAATTGGGATAATGAAAGTGCTGCTGTAGAATTACAAATTACAGTACAACCAGATTATTGTATACTAAATTTCTAAAAGAAAAAAATTACTTTTCCTTTTTTCAAAAATTGCTTGGCTTCGGTCAAGCTTTTTTGTATTTTACATATGTATACTAGAATAACAAAGTTTTAATTAAATAAAGATTATATGAGTGAATTTAAATTCCCAACCGAAGAAATAGAATTACCGTCAAAAGGTTTAATCTATTCTAAAGACAATCCCTTATCAAGTGGTAAAGTAGAAATCAAATACATGACAGCAAAGGAAGAAGATATTCTTTCTAACCAATCTTACATACAAAAAGGTGTAGTATTAGAAAAATTACTAAAGTCTGTAATTATAAATAAGGATATTAATACCGATGATTTGATTGTTGGTGATAAAAATGCATTATTAATTGCTACCCGTATTCTAGGATATGGTAAAGACTATGAAATTTCAGTAAAAGGGACAAACTATGTTCTAGATATGTCCACTTTAGAAAATAAAGAATTTGATGAATCTAAACTTGAATCAGGTAAAAACGAATTTACTTTTACAACCCCAGCTACTGGAACTGTTTTAACATACCAACTATCTACAGGTAAGGTAGAAAAACAAATAGATCGAGAATTAGCGGGTCTTAAAAAACTTAATAAAGAAGATTCTTCATCCCTTACTACAAGATTAAAATACTTAATCACATCAGTAGATGGTAGTGAAGAAAAGAAAGATATTAGAGGATTTATAGATAATATGTTTTTAGCTAGAGATTCTAGAGCATTTAGAGACCATATTGCAAAAACACAACCAGATGTAAATCTATCCTATATTTTGGATAATGGCGAGGAGGTGACCATTCCAATTGGTCTAAACTTTTTTTGGCCTGACTACGACTAACGCCCCCGAGATACGTTTACATCTTTTTAAAATGATCCACCAATTAATCTTTCATGGTAAAGGTGGATATGACTATAATACTGTATATAATATGCCTATATGGTTAAGGAAGTTTACTTATTCGGAAATAAAAGATTTTTATGCTGAAGAGAAAAAGTCAATAGAAAATGCTCAAAGTGGGGGTAAAGGCACTAAAAACCTAGTCAATGCCGATGGTAAAGTTAACACCCCAGCATTTGCAGAAGCAAGTAAAACATATAAGGGTAAAACAAGTTATAAGTAATAATATTTATAATAAAATATTCCTATGGCGGGTGAACAAGTAAATAATGCTAAAACTATGAAGCAGCTAATAGCGGACCAAAACCGTTTATTAGCTGAGCAAAATAAAATAGCCAAAGACAGGCTAGCTACGGATAGGTCTATCACAGATGAACAACAAGATGTTTCAAATATTCTAAAAGACCAACTTACCCAGTTAAAATTCCAAAAAGCAGAAAAATCTGCCATACTCCGAGCAACAAATTCTATATCTAAAATATCAGAAAATCTTTCAGCTTTAGGAAAAGAAGATTTAACTAATGCTAGATCACTTAAAAAATTAGACGATAACAAACTAGCAGTATCTAAGAATATAAATTCACTAAAGCAAGTCCAATCAAAATTAATAAAGGAAGCAGCAGGTTTAGATTCAACTAGAGCAGAATTAAATTTAAATTTAGCAGATAGTATAGAGAGTCAAATTAATAGTGCTATTGCACTTAAAGTTGAATTAGGGTTAGTAGACGATACAGTACAAAATATAGCAAATGCTAAAGGTGTATCTCTGTTTGGGGGTATAGAAAAAGTACTAGATAAAGTCCCACTACTTTCAGGTCTTGCTCCAATGTTTGGGGCTGCTGCTAAAGAAGCTGAAGGCATAGCATCTGATATGGAAAAGAGAAAGTTTGGTGCCGACAAATATGCCAAACTTAGGAAAGAAGGAATGGGAATGAAAGATGCTCTTGAAGAATCTGGAGCTTCAGTTGAAGACATCCAAAAGAACATGAAAGGTGGCTTCTCTAAAAGTGCAATAGATAGTAAATCTATGGCGGCAGGTGCTAAAGGGATGTTTAAGAGTTTTATGAAGTCTTTAGGTCCTGTAGCTATGATTATAAAGCTAGTTTCGGCTATGATAGAAGGTGATAAAGCTGCTTCCGAGATGGCTAAAGGCCTTAATATGTCTTATGATAGTGCCTTAGCAATGAGGGGCCAATTAAGGGAGGCTGCAGTAGATAGCAACAACGTATTTGTTAGTACTAAGGGAATGTCAGAATCCATGATGGAAATGAACAAAGCCCTAGGTACTAGTGTAACCCCTAGTAAGGAAATGCTTGTTCAATTTACTGAAATGAGGGATATGGCAGGGTTTACTAATGAAGAATTATTAGGTATAAAAGCAATATCAGATTCTACCGGTAAATCACTTAATGAGGTCACAGGTGAATATATGGCCCAGGCTAAAATTTCATCAACGGCTTTAGGAGTAAGATTAAATGAAAAAGATTTATTAAAAGATATAGGCAAAGTATCAGCAGCAACAACATTATCTTTGGGTAAAAACCCTGGATTAATAGCTGATGCGGTAGCAACTGCAAAATCTTTAGGTATGGAAATGTCTAAAGTAGATGATATAGCAGGTAGTTTACTTGATTTTGAACAATCTATCGAAAACGAGTTACAAGCCGAAGTATTGTTAGGTAAGGATATTAACTTAGAAAAGGCAAGACAGGCAGCTTTAAATAATGATTTAGCAACAGTAGCAAAAGAAATATCAGAACAAGCAGGTTCAGCAGCTGAATTTACGGCTATGAATAGAATACAGCAAGAAGCATTAGCTAAAGCTGTGGGTATGGGTAGAGAAGATTTAGCAAAAACCTTATTTGTTCAAGAACAATTAGCGGGGGCAACTGGAGACCAAGCAGCTGAAACCGAAGCATTATTAAATAAAAGAATAGAAGCAGTTGGTTTAGAACAGGCACAAAAAGAACTAGCAGAAGAAGGAATTGAAGGTCTAAGACAACAAGTGGGGCAAGCAGATAAAATGGCGGCTTCAACTGAAAGGATAAATGAAATTTTTGGAATGATAGGTGAATCTATGATGCCGGTGTTTGAAATGTTAGGGGGTATGTTAGAAATAGTTGGTTTACTGATATCACCTTTCCAAATGCTTATGGACTTTACTGGGAAAATCGGTGAAGGGATAAGTAATATGATCGGCCCCTTAGGTATGGTTGGAAAAGCATTGAAAGCAGTTGTTGGGTTAGCTATTATATATGCTGCTTATGCAACTTTTGCTGCAGTATCTACCGCTTTAGCAGCAACAGTTATAGGAGGTTTAGCAGCCCCTATTGTGGGGGGTATAGCAGCCGCAGTAGTATTAGCAGCAGGTTTTGGTGCTTTAAGTAAAGTAGGAGATGTTAACTCACCAGCAGATGGTAAAACACAAGTATCTACAAAAGAAGGAGGGTTATTTGAGCTATCTAAAAATGATGATTTTGTTGCATTCCCTGGAGCTTCCAACATGGCGAATAATAGTGGGGGGTCAACAACAGTAGTAGAAAGTAAAACAGACATGAATGCTACTAATTCGCTATTAGCACAACTTATTAAAAAAACACCAGATATGGCTCCAATGGGGTTATACGAAATACAATAGTCTAATATTTATAATAAAACAACAATTATGAGTTTATTAAACAAATTAACATCAGGTCAAGCTAGTGCCACAAGTTTAAATGGTCAAACACCTAATACACCAAATTTCCAACAGTCTACTCTACATTATGATTATTCAACCATTGGAAAACCAAACGCTTCTCAAGTAGAGCCTAATAATGGTGTTTTACCTCAACCTTCAACATTGGAAGGACCAGTAGCACCTACAAGATATTTAGATAATCTACCTGGATAATCTATAAAATATGGCGTTAGTTAATATGACAACCAACCTTAAATCTTTAAGGTATGGTAAGGACACAGTAGGAGGTGGAAATAGTAACCAACCTTATGTAACTAGTAAAATCCCCGATAGTTTTTCTGATTTAGGAAAAACAGGAGGACCCGATTTTCTAATACGTGGGGGTTCGCTATTACCTAAAATTATAGCTAACGATACTAAACGAATATCTAAGTTATTTTATAACGGGGATAACACAAATGATCAACCAATTAACATAACAGGTACATTATTTTTTGCAAAACAAAATATATTATCATTAACTAACGTTAACTCAGAAGTAGGGTATGAAAAGTATGTAGAAGATAGGGGTATAACAGTAAGCAATGGTCCTACGTCACTTATAGGTAAAATAGGAGATTTTATAAAAAGTAATATAGGTTTAAACCAAGGAATATATTCTCCTTTAGGTACTATAGGACAGTCCGCCGCAGGTGTCTTTGGAGGTCATTTAAATAAACAAGGATTAAACCCTTTTAAAAAAACAACTAAAGGATCCCCAGATGGTAATTCACTTTTTGGTTTACCAACTTATTTAAATACAATAGCTACGGGTGGGGTTGAAGGTAACAAAAGTAGATTAGAACCACTTTTATTAAAAATTACAAACAAACAAACAGATAATGTGTTGTTTGAATATGGAGGAGGACCAGGATCAATATTAGGAATAGGAAAGACAAAAATCAGAGTACCTTTAGATCAAAGAACGGGTATTAATAATCAATTTAATACTCAACTAGAATTTAAACAACAATTTAAGAATAATCTTAAAATAATTAATTCTGGTAATATTAACGCATTTGGCACAAATATAGCAACGGGTGAAATAGATTATATTCCTAGTGTTTATACACCAGGTTTAGATAAAGCTAAGGATATAGATGATATTCAAAGAGCTTATGGAGCTACTACTAAATGGGTATCATCCCTAAGTAAATCTTCTCAATTTGTATATTTAAATACTTTATTTAACCCTAATGACGTTATAAGTCCCTTAACACTTTCTAGAAGTGTATATAAATCGGGGACCTTAGAAACAGATCTTAATAAATTAAGAAGTGGTGTTTCTGAAATAATACCAAGACAAGTATTTACTCAAGCCGAATTAGAAGAATATATCCCAACAAGTAAAGATGGGAAATTTTATAAACCATCATTTACTAAAATTATAGCACCAGATGGGTCAGAACAAATTCCTGATACATTAGATTATACTCAAAAGAATATAGAACAAAGAGTTAATTTAGGTGACCCCGGAAGAAGAGGTAATTTAAAAAGTTACACAATTGGAAAAAGAGGTGCACTTAATAACCAACCTGACTCTGTAGAAGGAAATTCAGGCTATATGAAAGCCCTAGATAAAATCACAGCTTTACCTCTTTACCAATCAACTTCTGTAACTACTAACAATGTAAAAAACGACTTAGTAAAGTTTAGAATTGGGGTAATAGACAACGAAAACCCTGAATTAAAAACTTATATTCATTTTAGAGCTTTTATAGACTCAATGTCTGACAATTATTCAGCAGAGTGGAAATCACAAAAATATATGGGTAGGGCTGAAAATTTCTATAAGTATGGAGGGTTTGATAGAAACGTAAGTATGGCTTGGACGGTAGCAGCTCAATCAAAACAAGAGTTAATACCCATGTACCAGAAATTAAATTATTTAGCCTCAGTTTGTGCTCCTGATTATTCAAAATTCGGGTATATGAGAGGAAATTTAATTACATTGACAGTAGGAGGGTATTTTCAAGAACAAGTTGGGATTATGACGGGGTTAAATATTGATATCCCACAAGAATCTCCATGGGAAGTATCAATACCAGATAATGGGAATATTAAATATGTAAATAGGGGACAAGAAAAGAAAGAAATATTTACAGATCCTTCAGTTAAAGAAATGCCTATGATGGTAAAAGTTTCAGGATTTAACTTTATACCTATACATGACTTTGTACCTCAATTACAACAAAATACATTTGCTAATGGTAAAGCATTAGAGGGAGGTGGTAAATTCCTTGACAAATACGGACCAGAGCATTATATTAACCTAGCAGCGGCATCAGGAAATAATTATGATGGACAAGGAGATAACATTAATTATATTCCTAAAAAATAAATAAATGGGGAGATACACTAAAATAAAGATAATTAGCAGAGAAAACAAAAAAGGTTTGTCTGGTGTCCCTTTTTATAAAAATATTAAATATCCTTCAATCGCCCTACAACAAAGTGATGTGTATGTTTATACTGAAGAAGGAGATAGATTAGATATATTATCAAACCAATACTATGGTGACCCAACCTTATGGTGGATAATCTCTACAGCAAATGAATTTTTAAAACAAGATTCCTATTACTTACCTTTAGGGGTTCAAATTAGAATCCCTATTAATATAGGTCAAATACAGGCGGATTATGATATTTTAAATCTAAGAAAATAAAAGGTTATGGGAAGATTAATAGGAGAATCATTTAAAGAATTTGTAGACAAACAACTCCAAATTAGACAACAAACTGCGGGTTCTGGGTTTGATACACCTAGAACACCCCAACAGCTTCAAATACAAAACAACAGGAATGCTTGGTTAAAATTAGCATCATCCGTTAGGGTTCAAACTAAAAATGAAATGTTAGTTGAACTTAAAAAAACAAAACCAACTTTAACATTAAAAGACATTGAGGAGACTGAAAGAACTACAGGAGAATCTAGATTAAAAGATATAGGATTTTCAAAACCAGCTGACTTTTTAGGTAATAAACTAGCTACTAAAGCTGTATTATTTAATACAATATCAACAGTCATTCCCTCTAATAAAACCCAAGAAGGAGAGGGAGATAGTGGGGGGTATAGTCAAAGAAGTGGAATTTCTACAACAGGTCAAGTATGGAATGAAGCATCGTCATATGGTTTAGGGGGTAAAGATGAAGGTTTTGTTCCTCCTCCTGGTCTTATTAGTGCTAAGGTAGATTGTTTAAATAGAGGTTCAATAAGAAAAGCAACAGTTGAACTTAAATGTTATAATAAGTTTCAATTTGAACTTATTGAGTTATTATATATTAGGTTAGGATATACCATGATACTTGAATGGGGTTGGGATAAGTTCTTAAATAATAATGATGAAATCCAACAAATGGGTAATACTATAACTGAGGATATATGGTTTCAAGATTATAAAACTTATAACTTTAGAAAATTAACTAAGGATGTTGAACGATATCGAGGATTATATAGTGGTAATTATGATGGGTTTATAGGAAAAGTTAGTAATTTTAATTGGAGTTTTGAACAAGATGGAAGTTATTCTATTACACTAACATTAATGTCAGTAGGGGATGTTATTGAATCCTTAAAAGTAAACCTTCCTCAACAAGTAAAAACAGAAGAAGATATAGCTGCGATTGTAAATGGGTATAGTACTGGCCTTCAAAATTTTCCTACATCTATGGCCTCCAATGTGGTAAACAATGCAGGTTCATCTCCACTAGCTTATGATTTATTTACAGACATTATGGACCCCAAAGGGAAACAAAAGTGGTGGGGTTATGGTGAGTATTTAAATATGTATTGGCTCCTAAAAAAAGATGATGGGGATAAAGCATTATTAGGTGCTATTAGAGGACTAAATGACGGAGAAGGGGTTGATATTGATAAATTTGGTTACTATTTAACCTTTGGAGAACTATTAAGAAAAATTAACCAATTTTGTATCCCTAATATGTCAGGTACTGGTATGTTAAGTATAGACACAGACGTTAAGTCTAATATAATGGCAATTTATCCAAATCAAATTTCATTTGATCCAAAAGTAGCCTTAGTAAAACCTTTATTTACAAGTAATATATCAATTAATTCATCAACAGAGATGTCTTCAAAAAAGACCGGTGTTAAAACCTATTGGTCTTTTATAAAGGCTATGAAAGATTGGGTAGTAGTTGAGGGGCAGGATAATTCAATAATGTATGGTCAAATTATGAATGTATATCTTAACTATGATTTTGTAGCAGGGTGTCTTCAAAAAGATACTAATGATAAGGGTGATCTTTTCCTTTTTAAGTTTATACAAAATATATGTAATGGTGTTAATTCTGCATTAGGTGACATCCCTAACTTAGAACCTGTCTTAGTAAACGATAGTGTTATTACGATACAAGACCAAAATAAAATAAAGGGGATTGAACAAAGTTCGTTTAAAGAATTTTTTACACAAAAACCTAATTTTGAACTATTTGGTTATGGTCTACCTAAAGAAGGAGATACAACAGGTAAAACCCAATCCAACATAGTCCAAGATTTTAGCTTTAAAACTAAAATTGATTCCTCACTTTCTTCTATGATATCAATAGGGGCTACAGCAAATGGTTCTTCGACTAAAAATTATGATGCTACTGCTTTTTCTAATTGGAACTCAGGTTTAAGAGATCAATATCAATTTGATTTAAAAGACCCTAAAACCGAAGATAAAAGCAAAAATATTGTAGTTAAACCTAGTGATAACATATATAAACCATTAACCCTAGCTCAGATTAATGAAATGAAGGACCATTTTAAAAAGTCAGAAACTGACACTCATTGGGGTCCATTTAGAAGAAAGAAAAGAAAATCAACAAAGTTTGGTATAACCTTTAAAGTTCATAAAGATGTAGAAAGTTGTCCTATTACTGGAAATAATTATTCAAATACCGAATGGCATGAATATGTAGAAGATGTAATTGAGGATATAAAGGATAAAGCCCTTGTACCTGAAGTAAAAGAATTAGAAAAATTTTCTAATAATTATATTAGATATTTAATTCAAAGTTTCAGAGGTAAAGCTAATGGGACTTTAGATACAAATGGGTATTATTTCCATTTAAATCCAGAATTTATTAAACAAGGTAAACAATCATTTAAAGCTTATGTTAATATTATGGATAATGGGTTATATGCTGCAACTGGTACACCATCAACTAAAATAGGATTTATTCCTACTTCTTTAGGACTAACGTGTGATGGAATATCAGGTATTGGGATATATAATAGTTTAAAAATAAGACAGGGTTTTCTCCCCGCTCAATATCCTAAAGCATTAGATTTTGTAATTTCAAAGGTTAACCATCAAATAGGAGATAATACTTGGTCTACTTCTTTAGAAACAATTAGTACACCTAAAACAAAAGAAGAAAATTTAGATGCATTTACTAGTGGGGTAGTAGAGGATATTGTAAACCAACAATCTGAAGACTTTGTATTATTAGAAGGAGATGCCCCTAGAGTATCTTTAACTACAAGTATACCTTTAGATAATACAAGCCTTTCAAATAAATGGAGAGAAAAATGCCAAAACTTAATTTACGTCCCAGAAGCAACAACGAAAACCCAAATAGTATTACACCATACCGCTGGGGTTACAAATGCTGCTGGAGATATAAGAGAATGGAGGAAAAAAACATATCCACTAGCTACACATTACCATATAGATAGAAATGGTTTTAATGAGCATGTTTTTCCTTTAGAATATTGGTCAAGACATCTAGGATCTACCCCAGGAACTGATAGATTAAATAGAATAAGTATAGGAATTGAAATAGTTTCATTAGGTAGACTTAAAAAAACGGATAAAGGTTGGGAGGCATGGACTGGTAAAATAATACCTGAAAATGAAATAGCAGACCCATATATAGTTGATGATAATAATAATATAGTAAAACTGGCAAAGGGGTATAGGTATGTGAATAAATTTAATGTCCAAGAAAGATTTCAAAAATATACCCCAGAACAAATTTCAACAGTTAAATCTTTAATCATAGATTTAAAAACCAAATTTAACATTCCGGTTTATTTAAATAAAACTAACTATAAAGAACTCTTCCCGAAAGCTAATAGGAAATCAAATATGGCAATGGACGGACAACCTGGTATTTACACTCATTGTTCTTATAGAACAGATAAAAGTGATATTTTACCACAAAAAGAAATATTAGAAATGTTAATGGAAATAGGAAGCTTATAATGTATTATCCTCTATCACAAATAACGCCCAATTTATACACTGCTACTGGAGACTATCTTTTAGCAGCAACCGGAGAGGTATATACCGGTGATTACTATTCAACTTCTGATGGTAAATATTTTAGTGGTAAAACACCTCAAGACGGGCCTAACAACCCATTAATCCCTAATAATGAAAATAATGCAGCCCAAGATGTAGAAGCGGGTAAAACTGGGGCTTATACAACAGAAGAAGTTAATATTTCATATCTTCCTCCAGCTTATATAGGTGCAGTTGGTTCTCCTATAAGCAATGCTTCTTCTCCTATGTCTAGTATAGTATTTCCAACTAAAGAAGAATACGATACTGGGGAATACCAAAGATACTTCTTAAAGAAGAACAATGAATTAAAGTATATAGAAATCGATGTTGATACTTATAATAACTATCTAAACGAAAACCCAAATACTCAATACCAATTATATACTCCATCCTACTTAAACTGGAATATATCAGGCAATCCTATTGATGTTTATAAAGTTAATAAAAATTTAGCAAAACAAACATCTACAAACCTAAAATGGTATGGATTTGAGGAATTCTTTAAATTAAGATTTTGTAAATTTTATAAATCATCATCCCCAAATTATTTTTATACTAACGGGAATGAATTAAAATTGATACCAACAGGAGAAAACTATGTTGGTTATTACCATGTTCATTCAAATAGAGGGGTAATGATGGAAGGAAAATTCCATAAGCCTACTCAACATTCTACTCTTATTCCTTTTATAGGGGGGGAGGAAAAAACAAAAATCAAAGTATCCTTAAACAATGAGGTAGGGACATCAATAAGAAAAAACATCTCGAGAAAAAGTGGATACTAGATAAATCTGTCGTATATTGGAATAAAATGGTTATAAATGTATTGGTTAGTAGAAGACGAAGAGCAATTAAAGGTTTTAATAAATAGTAGTTATAGGGAGGCTTTCATTGAGGTAATACCTTTTAATGACACTATACACCCAACACAAAACCGTGTAAGTTTAGTGTATATTAGACCGATTTTAGCAACTAAAGGCTTTATGGTATGTGTTACGCATAGTGAAGCTTTAAATGCGTTAAACACGCGTATAAACGACTTGCTAGAAAAGTTTGAAATATTATATTGTAGAGATAAAAAAGAATTATTACATTATTACCCAAACTTAAACAAAGCTCTTAGCGACATAAATCGCCCACCTACTACGTATATACGACCTACAACGGCAACACATGATTTATATTATCGTAAACACAAAGATAACTTAGAGTTAAACGCAATTATACCGATTGTTAAACATTATGAATTGTGTGAGACCATTTTTAAAGATCTAAAAGCGAATATTAACATAGAAAAAACAAAATATGATGAATTCTTTAACAGTAGAGTATCCGTGGTATTCAACGCTATCGAGCGAAGTGGAATACGCATATGTAATGACACCTTCAGCAAATACTTCCACGCAGTTGACGGTGAATACGTCCACACTCAGTTCAACTTAAAAACAACAACAACAAGACCGTCAAATAAATTTAAAAACGTAAATTATGCCGCACTTAACAAAGAAAATGGATGTAGGAAAAGTTTTATTCCTCGCAATAACAAACTTGTGGAAATTGATATTAGTGCTTACCATCCTAGCTTGGCTGCTCGCCTTGTTGATTATGAGTTTCCCACTAATGATATTCACGCTCATTTTGCTACCTTATATAAAGTGGATTACAAAAAATCGAAAGAACTTACTTTCAAACAGTTATATGGGGGTGTTTTCTCAAATTATAAACATTTGGAGTTCTTTCAAAAAATAGAGAAATACGTAGGAGAGATATGGCGTAAATTTGAGAGCGACGGGTTTGTAGAATGTCCGGTATCTGGATTTATATATAGAAAAGAAAATTTGGGTGAAATGAACCCACAAAAACTATTTAATTATGTTTTACAAAATTTGGAAACAAGCGTTAACTGTTTGGTTTTGTGGGATATGTTTCGTATATTGAAGGGAAAGAAAACAAAAATAATACTATATACTTATGATTCGTTTCTATTTGATGTAGATGATGATGAGGAAGATACTATGTGGTTGATTAGGGAAGTTTTTATAAAATATAAATTAAACATTAAAGAAGAAACGGGTTATGACTACGATTTTAAATAATTCTCCAAATACGTATAACACGAACTATGATGTTATAACGTCATTCCAAAACATAGGAGATTTGAACAATAAGTTATTTTGTACCTTCACAAATTTAGAGAATTTAGATTCTTTATTAGAAGAGATTACAAGCAGATACACCATTA
>Ga0206130_10001589_pt1 | contig 32735 bp, 26 predicted proteins | sample Helgoland_Spring_9_FD_148637 | JGI IMG/M metagenome (GOLD analysis project Ga0206130, IMG submission 148637) | Pelagic subsurface seawater microbial communities from Kabeltonne, Helgoland, North Sea - Helgoland_Spring_Bloom_20160512_1 | ecosystem: Environmental > Aquatic > Marine > Epipelagic ...
CGACGCGGTTGGGTTGCGTCAGACGCTTGCCGGCATGGGTGTGATCACCATTGGGCTGGTCATCGGGGCCGAACTCATCTGGCGGTCAAGCCGGGGCGAGATCGTGCCCGCCGACAACGACACCTCAGCACACGCCCCTGGGACCCCTCCCCGTCAAGCAAATTAGGAGCGTGGTGTACGACATAGGTACACCAGGCTCCTAATTTGCGTTGAAGGGATTTCAGGCGGCGGGTTCGATTGCGGACATGGCTGATTCGGTTGCTGCGGCGGCACCGGTTGTGTCGCCGAGAGCGGCAAGCGCTGTTGACAGGTGCTCCCAGTCGGTCCGGGCCGAGGGTCGCATGGTCACACGTTCGGCGTAGAGGCTGCGGGCCTGAGCGAAGCGACCGGCCTTGAGGAGCGCGTCGCCCAGGACCTGAGGGAACAGGTCTCGCTGTGCGTGACTGCCACCAATCGGAGCAAGGTCATCCTTGATAGGCCACAGCAGATCCGCGGCGCCAGCGAAGTCGTGATTTCCCCACGCGGTGAGCCCGCGGCAGAGATCGGTGCCGACTTGGGCGAAAACGTGGGCCGTCCAACCCGAATCTGTCGACGCGAATTCTGCCATGGCATCGGCATGACGAACTGCCGCTTCGGTTCTTCCGGCCGCGGCCATCGCCAGGCTCCAGTGCATGTCGTTGAAGGCAATCGCATGGTCGCCAATGCGGGCCTCGCTGTGCTCGGCAAGTGCCTGCCATCGATCACCGACGTTGACACCCCGCAGATCGAGCCGGATCAGCAACGACGCCAGGTTCTGGACGTCGACATTCTGTGCAGTGTTCACTGAACTGATCTCGGTGTCGTACAACGACAGCACCTTGTCATAGTTCGCCTGAGCAGCGTTGAACAGCGCGGCGTGCCACCACACATGGGCACGGAAGGGATTGCGGTCGTCCCAGGCATCGGTCGGGTAATCGAGCCAAGCAACACCTTCGGCGGAGCGGCCTTGGGTTTCGAGCACATGGGCAACCGAGTGGATGGCCCACAAGTCGTTGGGATTCCGCTCCACGGCTTCGCGGCCAATCGCTTCGGCGCCAATGTGGTTGCCAGTCTCTTCGAGCGCGAAGGCGTGCATACCCAGGACACTTGCATATCCCGGGATGGACGGATCCCAGGCAGGAAGCACGCCCGCGGTGACAGCTCGCAACGCCTGGGAGCGGCCGGTCCAGAACGTCAGATAATGGTGCAGTTTGAGCGCAACGATGTCCAACGGGTGTTCGGCGAGGATCATTTCCCAGGTGCTGGTCGCTCCGATGATGTCGCCGTCGACCCATGCTTGCACCGCTTGGACATGTGATCGCTCTCGTTCGGTCACGTCGGCGAGTAATGGCTGCATGTCGTCGAGCCAGCCCTGGACCTTGGGCCGGACCGCGGTTGTTTCCATCATCTGGAAGAAGCAGGCACGGAAACACAGCGCCATCACGAATTCTGGGTCGGCTGTGAGTGCTGTTTTGAGCTGACCGAACGCGGACGATCGATAGTCGAGATAGTCAGTGACAGCGGCATCAAACGCGGCCGCAGCATCGGCGCTGGTCGTGGTGAGCCGAAGGCCCCGTGCATCTTCAAACATTGGTTTCCTCAAACATTGGTATAGATCATCACTCGTCGCTCCAAGGAGGGTGGGGCCCCACCATGTCAGACGAAGTCGTCGGGGTCGTCGGCAGGCCCATCGGTTAACAACCAGCCGAGCCGATCGTCGGCGGTGAAACGCCACCACCGCCCGTCGGCATCGAGCCGTAACTGGGTCGTGCCCAGGCTGGTGGTATTACCTCGGACTCGGGCGCCGTCGCCCAAGCTTTGTTGCCCGCGTGCCATTGCGGCTGGGTCGACCTCGAGTTTTGCCTTGTGCGCAGTGAACCCGGCGAGCCCACCGATGCGCCACGCAGCGACTGCAGCTTGCAACTCGCTCGGGTCGAGACCGGTGGCCTCGGCGATCCGGTCGGTGTTACCGCGCGCTGCTCGACGAACGACGTCGGCTCCCACGCTCAGATCGAGCCCACTTTCGCTGCCACCTGCCAGCATGGACCATGCCCGTTCGGCAGCGTCGCTGACCAGGTCGGCGAGCTCGTCGGTATCGATGCCAGCATCTGCGCTGGGATCTACCGCCAGCGAGACCATGGAACCAGGCCGGCTCGGTAGCGGCGCTGACTGCTGGAGCGAAACAGTCTGTCGGCGAAAGGCCTGCGACCCGGAGATGGTTGGGTCGGCACCGCGTGGCTGATCGCTCGACGGGGTGAGATCGACGCCCAGGCGTTCGCTACGGCGAGCTCGCACCTGGGTCAGCACGGCGTCGCGGCTGCGGCCACGGAGTGTGAGCAGAGCGAAGGGGTCGGCATCGAACATGTCAGCGGCGACATAACACAACGCCGCGGCATGTTTGCACGGCTCAGCCCAATCGGGACATGAACACTCGGGGCCAAGGTCGCCGCGATCGGGAAGCACATGGTCCCCGATCTCCCGTGGCACCTCTCCAGCGAGCAGTGCCGCGATGTTGCTGGCCTTGTTCATGGCGAGTTCCAAGATGGTGTCCCACTCGGCCTCGGTTAACACCCGCATGGAAAGTGTTGTGGTGTACGGATCTTCCCGAGTGCCCCACACGTGAGCGCGGAGCTCGCCCGGTGACAGCTCGATCTCGCGCACTCGGTCCTGTCGAGCGTAGGTGCGACCCCGAGGAAGGCGATTCGGGTCGACGAGGGCCCGTTGCTCAAGCGCGTCGAGCCACGCCTTGCCCCACCAAGTGTTTCCGAACTTGCGAACCTTGGCCATCAGCGCCTACTCACGACAGAGACATTCATGACACGGACAACTGCACGAGCTCGGCTAGGTCGTCGTCGTCGAGGTTGCCGATCCAGCTTTCGCCAGCTCCGGTGACAGACGCAGCCAGTTTGCGCTTGGCCGTCAACAAGTCCGCGACCCGGTCCTCGACGGTGCCTTCGGTGATGATGCGATGCACGGTCACGGCCTTGGTCTGACCGATCCGGTACGCCCGGTCGGTCGCTTGATCTTCGACCGCCGGATTCCACCAACGGTCATAATGGACCACATTGGTTGCCGCAGTCAGATTCAAACCAGTGCCCCCTGCCTTGAGAGACAACATGAGGATACGAAGGTCGCCAGCCTGAAACCGGTCGACAAGTTCTTGACGGGCCTTGACCGATAGTCCGCCGTGGAGCACCGCAATCTGTCGACCCCGCACCTGTTGATGTTCGGCGATCAGCTTGGCCATGGCCACGTACTGGCTAAAGATCAGGGTGGACTCGCCAGCAGCATCGGCAGTGGCCAACAGTTCGTCGAGGGCATCGAGTTTGCCTGACCTGGCATCGAGGGGGCCGGTCTCGCCCAAGAATTGTGCTGGGTGATTGGTGATCTGCTTGAGGCCGGTAAGCAGCTTGAGAATGAGGCCGCGACGATCGATCCCCTCGGCACCAGCGACTTCAGCAAGAACCTGTTCGGTCGTTGCCTTGTACAACGTGACCTGTTCATCAGATAGTGGCACGATGAGGTCGCGTTCGATCTTGGCCGGGAGTTCGGGCGCGATGCCTTCGTCGGTTTTGGTGCGACGCAGCAGAAACGGTTGAATCAACCGTTGCAGACGTTCGGTGGCCCTGCGATCGCCGTCTCGTTCGATCGGTAATGCGATGGTGCGACGGAAGGCCTCGAGTGGGCCAAGTAACCCGGGCACGGACCAATCGATAATCGACCACAGTTCACTGAGGTTGTTCTCCACCGGTGTTCCGGTGAGCGCGATACGGACACCATGCGAGATCTGGCGAATAGCCTTGGCAGTGCGTGACCTGGGGTTCTTGGCATGTTGCGCTTCGTCGGCGACGACCAGGTCCCACTCGATCGAACCAAGCAGTGCGGCGTCGCTGCGTACGACGCCGTAACTGGTCACGATGATCGCGTCGTTCGATGCCGCTTCGAGACTGCGGTTTGCTCCATGGAAGATGTGGACGTCGTAGTCGGGCACGAAACGTCTGGCCTCGCGGGCCCAGTTGTTCATCAGCGATGTTGGACAGATGACCAGCGTTGGACCGGCAGCGACACCTGTTTCCTTCGCTTGTGCACGGCGTGTCGCGTGAAGCGCAAGCACTTGAATGGTCTTGCCCAAACCCATATCGTCGGCTAAGCATCCGCCGAAGCCGAGCTGGCACAGATCCGACATCCATGCGAGGCCACGCTTTTGATAGTGGCGTAGTTCGGCCAGCAGGTTCGCCGGGTCGTCGGCCAACCGTTCGCCGGTGAGAGTCTGGAGACGCAGGACGAGTTCGTCGAGCGCGCCGATGACGCGAATGGCGATCTCTTCGTCGGCGTCGATACCAAGTGCAGCAGCATTCGGGTCATTCGCCAGGTCGACGTCGGCGCCAAGTGCTGCCGCGAGCGCGGTGGTCACGCTGATTGCTGGTGCTGGAGCCCGCAGCTTGCGTAGCGTCTCGCGGTCGAGGCGAACCCAGCGGCCCCGCAGCGAGACCACGGAACGTTTCGCCTCGGCCAGCACCCGGAGTTCCTCGGCGGTGAGGGCGATGTCTTCGAGCAGGAATTCCCAGTCGACGTCCAGCAGGTTCTCGAGGTTCATTGCAGACGGCAGGCCGCTGCTCGGCGCGCCTGCGGACAGCACAAGTTGTCGTGTGATCTTGGGGGCGACCAACTCGGACGGCCACCGAACATCGATGTCGGCTTCTTCGAGTGCGTCGAGTTGGTCCAGGAACGCGTCGAGGTCTTCACCGTCGAGGGTCCCTTCGGTGGGGGCTACGTCGTCGAGCAGACCCGACCACGGCGTGACCAGTTTGGTGACGGTGAGCAGCCCGGCGAGCAACGTGGTTTCGGCCTGGTGGCCTAGTCGGTCCATGACCTCGGTAGGAGCGAGCCAATAGTCACGAGCATCGACGAGCAATGACGGATCGGATTTGGACTGAAGCGCAAACGTGACCCGCCATGGCTGGTCCAAGTCTTCTGCCCCAGACTCGGGCGGGGTCCCATGGGATAGGGCCGCATGAGATGGGGCAGCCTCGGCGCCGTCTGTCGTGTCGGGGTGTGTGGTTTGCACCGGTGGATGCATCCGCAGGACGAGGCGGCTGTTCGAGCAATGGGCGGCTGCAAGGTCGTTTACCCACGGCCGCAGGTGTGGCACCTTGGTGGGTACGGCATCAGCGAAAAGGCGCAGTGACCCAACTCGATGGGCCGCCGGGGTACGAATGAAGGTGTCGGCAATGGCATCGAAGGCTGCTCTGATGGCATAGGCCGGATCGGCGATGCTCCCTCGGCCGGACCCGGGAGTGGCGTGAGCAACGGCCGGAAGCGCATGCACGAGCGAGGCAAGCATCTGGTGGTCGCCAGGGTCGAGCGGATCGACCCGCCAGGTGTCGTATCCGCTAGGGCTGACCCACGGCAACACCTTGCCTCGAGCGATCAACGCCAGGCCGGTTCGGACAACCCCCGCCCACGCATGGGCGGATTCGCTTGCGGTTTCGTCTCGGCGCAGCGTTGTGAGTTGATCGATCGCGTCGGTCAGCGCGAACTTCTGCGCAGCAACGGTGCGCTTCTGGGTGCCTCTCGACGCGGGAAGAGCGAGTTCGATATCAAGTGTGGATTCGGCACCGAGACCACCAGGATTGTCGGGATCCCAAGCGGCAAAGAATGACTGTCGCGGCGGATCAGCCGCAACGAAGGTCAAGTTCTTGCCGAGCACCCTGCCATCGTACAGACGTTCGTCTGGTTCGGCGGCTAATGGCGACGCTGATAGATCGCTAGGGTCTGGTGATGCCTAAGACGTTCGACCTGGCCGATGGCGCTTCAACAGACCCGACGGCTGCACCGGTGCAGAAGTACGCGAGTTACCCATCACTCGTGGACCGCACCGTGTTCATAACCGGTGGCGCCGATGGGATCGGCAGCGCCGCCGTCGAACATTTCGTGCGTCAAGGCAGCCAGGTGGCCTTTGCCGACATCAACGAGGCAAAGGCGCTCGAGACCATTGAACGATGTGGTGGTGAAGCCCGACATGTGCCGGTCTTCCATCATGTCGATCTTGTTGATATCGAGGCGCTGCAGTCGGCCGTGGCTACCGCCCAGGAAGATTTTGGTTCGTTGCAGGTATTGGTGAACAACGCAGCGAACGATGACCGTCATTCATGGGATGAGATGACGCCCGAATATTGGGATGACAGGATCAATGTCAACCTGCGGCACTACTTCTTCGCTATTCAGGCAGTTGCGCCGGCAATGCTTGATGCTCGTCATGGGTCGATCGTGAACATTGGTTCCAGCAGCTATATGCGCAAGGAAGATTTTTTTCCTGGGTATGCCATCGCTAAGTCGGGGGTCGAGGGGATCACCCGCACACTGGCAGAAACGTTCGGGCCCCAGGGTGTGCGGGTGAACACGGTGTTGCCTGGATGGGTTGCGACTCAACGCCAACTTGAGAAGTGGTGGAGCCCCGAGGGCGAGGCGGGCACGCTGGAAACCCAGGCATTGAAGCGCCGCATCTATGCCGACGAATTTGTGCAGATGGTCCTCTTTCTCGCGGCCGACGATGGCGCTGCCTGCACGGCGCAACACTTCCTTGTCGACGGCGGCCGGCTGTAAATCTGTGTGCGGCTCTCTGCCTGCGTCGGAATCAAACTCCACGCACAAGCCGCCTGTCGAGATAGAGCACTGTTTGGTTGCGGGGATACTTGCCGGGCGGCCACGCACCCTGTCGTCGCAGCCTGTCGTCCCATCGAGCTCTGACGGCGCTGATGGCGATGACGGTGTTCTCCGATGCCTATGTCGGTGAATGTGGAGCTGTCCAAACCGACGTTGCTCGGTTCTTGACTTCGGAACCGAGCTGGACCAGGTCGTGGTCAGCCGGGCAAACCGGCTGGACGGGTGTGGCCGCCAAGCGACCAGCTGGTTCGTCCAACCTGTAAGACTCCGGGCATGGATCTTCACCCAGACTGTGAACAACTTGGCTTTCTACTTGGCGTATGGCGTGGCGCTGGAGAGGGGTCATATCCCACGATCGAGAGTTTTGGGTACACCGAAGAGGTCACCTTTTCCCACGTAGGTAAGCCCTTTTTGGGCTACACCCAGAAGACGAAACACGCGGTGAGCGGTGCGCCGCTTCATGCCGAGGCTGGCTACCTGCGGGCTGTGGGTGCTGGCCGGGTCGAATTCGTGGTGGTCCAACCGTCGGGCATCGTCGAGTTACACAGTGGCACAGTTGATAGGGGCACAGTTGATGGGGGCGCTCTTGTGCTGCAACTCGATGGGGTGCACACCACGCCCACCGCAAAGTCAGTGACCGATGTCCACCGTCAGATATGGGTGGAACAGCACGCCGGGGTGACGACACTTGCGTACCAAGTATCGATGGCTGCCGTTGGTGAACCTCTCACCCACCATCTACGGGCCACGCTGGTCCAACAGCCGAGCGGCTGACCCTTGCGCACCGATGTCGAGATCTGGCAAGCAGCAATCTCGCTCGTATTGATTGTGATTGTTATCGGTGTGTCGTGGTGGCAGCGTTTGGGTCTTGAACGTTCGGTCTTGTGGGCGTCAGCCCGTGCGACAGTGCAGCTGCTTGCGGTCGGCGCGTTCTTCTCAGTGATCTTCGAGTCGAGCTTTGCCAATTGGTGGTCAGGGTTGTGGGTAGTGGCGATGGTGGTGATTGCTGGCGTAGTTGTTGCCCGCCGCACCGGAGCAGGCCGAGACTTGGCATTCGTTGGTCTTGCGGCGATCGGTCTCACCGTTGGTGTCGTGCTTGCGGTGGTCTTTGGGCTTGGTGTGTTGGCCATCGAAGCCGTGTCGGTGGTCGTCATCGCAGGCATCACGATCGGCAACACCATGCCCACGGTCGTACAGGCAGTCGATCGCACCCGCTCCCAACTCATCGATTCAGCTGGTCAGATTGAAGCCATGCTTGCGTTGGGTTTCGACGGGCCAGCGTCGACGAAGCGCGTGGTTCACGATGTGGCACGGCTTGCCCTCGTCCCTCAGATTGAGCGCACCAAGGTCGTCGGGCTGATCGCGTTGCCGGGGGCCATGACCGGACTGCTTCTGGCTGGGGTGGACCCAATCGATGCAGTCTTGATCCAGCTCGTCGTCATGTTTCTGGTGCTGGGAGCCGTGGCGCTCTCGGTGATCATCGTGACTATGGCAATGACCCGGAAGGCACTTACGCCTGATCTCCGGCTTGCCGAGTGGGCGAAATCTGCACCGCAGGGTGCCTAGACCTGCCCGTGGGGCTTCGGTGGGCGGCACACCAACTACCCTTGCGTTATGACCGCCGAGGCAGAAACGGGTACCACGCCCGGATCGACCGCATCCCGGGCCGCCTCGCGCCCGCCAGCGCTTTCGGTGCGCAACCACAGCGGCTTCCGATGGATGTACGTCGTTGATGTCATCACGTTGTTTGGCGCGATGATGCTCATTTCGTTCGTCCGGTGGGGAGTGAGTTGGCCGAGCTACTCGATTGTGGACTATCTCGCTGGTTTCGCAGTCGTCACCGTGGTGCACATTGTGGTTGCCTACTTCGGCGGGTTGTATGAGATCGACTCACGTCTTGGTGCAACATCTCGGCTTCCTCGGACCACATCATTAACCGCCATCGCCGTCTTGATCGATGCGTCGTTATCTTTGGGTGCGTCCAAGTTCCTCATGCCCCGGCTCAACCTGGCAGTGTTTGCTGTCGTAGCGGCCTGCGCCCTGTCCTTTAATCGGTGGCTTGCACACCGGGTGCTGACCGCCCGGTTTGGTCGACCCCAGGTCCTGCTGGTTGGTAATCCCGACGATATCGAATTGGCCGAGGCCCATCTGGTCGAGACCGATCGTGATGCCATCGTGGTCGGCCGACGGTCGAGCACCGAACATCTTGCTGAGGCGGTGGAAGAACTCCGTGTGAGCGATGTCCTTCTACTGGGTGGGATCGAACTGAGCGAGGTGTACCCCCGCCCCCTCGAGGATTTCGAAAAGCAGCGGGTGGGCGTCTATCACCGACTCACACCCTCGGACACACTCCTCGGGGTGAAGAAGACGCGTCAGATCGCTGGCATGCCGTTTGTTGCGTTGCGATCTCATGCAATGCCGCCGTCCAAGGCCCGGTTCAAGCGGCTGCTCGACTTGGTGTATGTGCTCGTGGCTTTGCCACTGCTGTTGCCGCTGATGGTGTTCACGGTGGTCTACGCCAGAATCGTTGCTGGCAAGTCGGTGTTCTATCGCCAGGAACGAGTGGGCCGGTACGGGCGCGAGTTCTCGATGGTGAAAATTCGCACGATGTACATCGGGGCTGAAGATGTCACGGGTCCGGTACTTGCAACGCGCGAGGACGAACGTGTCATCCCTGCGATGGCTTGGATGCGGTCAATGCGGTTCGACGAGTTGCCCCAGGTGTGGAACGTCATCCGGGGTGAGATGGCCCTTGTGGGCCCGCGGCCCGAACGACAGGAACTGGCGGATCGCTTCGAGATGGTTATCCCCGGGTACGGCCGCCGCCACGACATTCGCCCTGGAATCACCGGGCTGGCACAAGTCAACGGCAGCTACCACACCGACCCTGGCTTCAAGCTCGGGCACGACCTGCAGTATCTCGTGAACTGGACACCGGTGCTCGACATCCAGATTCTGCTCCGCACCATATTCGTGGTGCTTGCCCGCCGCGTCTGATCGCTGCGGCACGCGTTCGGGCCACAAGGGTGGATCACTAGTTCGGGCCGCCGGTTTGCATCTGCTAGACACGGCCGATGGATCTACAACTGGCAGGTAAGACGGCTCTTATTACGGGAAGTTACCGCGGGACCGGCCGCGGTATCGCGGGTGTGCTGGCTGCTGAGGGAGCCCACGTGGTGATTCACGGGTTTGCGTCAGGCCAGGCAGATCCGGTCGCTCAGGAACTCGTGGACGCAGGCTTCAGCGCCGAGGCAGTCACCTCCGACATTAGGTCCGACGCGTCGATGGATCATCTGGTCGACGTTGCGAGCCGGGTTGATGTTTTGGTGAATAATTACGGCGCTCCAGGTGGGTCCAGCTGGTCGAGCATGGTGAACTGGGAAGAGGAGTGGAACGTGAACGTGCTCGCTGCGGTGCGGGTCACGCAGGCCTGTATGCCAGCCATGCGCGACCGGGGTTGGGGGCGCATCATTTTCATGGGCACGGTCGGCACCCAACAACCCGGCAACCGAAACGTGGGGTACTACGGGGCCAAGACCGCCCTGCCAACCTTGGTGCGCACGCTTGCAATGGAGCTGCGGGGCTCAGGGGTGACCGCCAACCTGGTGAGTCCGGGCATGATCGCCACCGACGAGGTGCAAGCGATGATCATGCGTCGAGCCGCCCGTGACGGCCACGGCGAGTCATGGGAGCAGTCCGAGCGTTGGGCGCTCGACAACTCAATGCCGAATTTGACGGAGCGGTTGCCGACCCCTGGTGACATCGGGAGCGTCGTTGCTTTCGTGGCCAGCGAGGCGGCGTGGCATATCACCGGGGCTGATATCGCAGTCGATGGCGGGGCACGCGACGCCTGACCTTGGTGCTTGACCTTGGTGCCTTCCCGTCTGGACACGTAGATTTGGCAGGTGGTAACTCTACGAAGCACGTTGGATACGGGAACCGAACAGTTCGCGTGTAATCGCAACGACATGCTTGAACAGCTCGCGGAAATCGACCGTCTGAACCTCGAGGCCGCTGGTGGCGGAGGCGAACGTTCGATGGAGCGCCTACGTTCCCGGGGCAAGCTGCCGATCCGTGAACGAATATCGGCGGTCATCGATCGCGATTCGCCGTTCTATGAAATCAGCCCCCTCGCTGCCTACTGCTCCGACTATGCCGTCGGTGGTGGTTTGGTTATGGGTATCGGCGTGATCGAAGGCACAGAATGCATGATCATGGGCAACGACCCCACCGTCTTGGGCGGAGCGATCACCGCGTTCGCTGGTAAGAAGATCATGCGGGCAATCCAGATCAGCCGCGAGAATCGTCTTCCGTATGTGCAGTTCGTTGAGTCAGCGGGTGGCGACCTTCGGGGCTCCGATGATCCAGAGCGTCAGATGCGCGAACAACTCGACCACTTCGGTGAATCCGGCCGTCTGTTCTATGACGTCACCGAGTTGTCCAAACTCGGAATCCCTTCTATAGCGGTCGTGTTCGGCTCGTCAACCGCAGGCGGCGCCTATCAGCCGGGCATGAGTGACTACAACATCTTCATCAAGGAACGATCCAAAGTCTTTCTTGGCGGGCCACCCCTTGTCCAGATGGCAACGGGCGAGATCTCCGACGACGAGACGTTGGGCGGCGCACAGATGCATGCCGAAACCAGCGGGCTTGCGGACTATCTCGCCGAGGACGAACTCGATGCGTTGCGCATGTGTCGCGAGGTCGTGGCCCATCTCAACCACCAGAAACGCGGCCCTGGCGCAACTGGCACCGGCGACGAACCAGTCCATGATCCCGAGGAACTTCTTGGTCTGATCAGCCGTGACCTTGCCACTGCCATTGATGTACGAGAAGTCATCGCTCGCACCGTCGACGGCAGCCGATTCGAAGAGTTCAAGGCCCGATACGGCACCACGCTGATCTGTGGCTGGGCCCATGTCCATGGATATCCGGTGGGCATCATTGGGAACAATGGGCCGCTGTTCAGTGAGAGTGCGAACAAGGCGGCACAGTTCATTCAGCTTTGCAACCAACAAGACATCCCGTTGTTGTTCCTGCACAACATCACCGGCTTCATGGTCGGTAAGGACTTTGAACATGGAGGGATCGTCAAGAACGGCAGTCGCATGATCAATGCCGTGTCGAACTCGACGGTGCCCCATATCAGCGTGATCCTGGGATCGAGCTATGGGGCCGGCAACTACGGCATGTCTGGTCGAGGTTTCAACACCAGGTTCACGTATCTGTGGCCAACTGCCAAGGTTGCGATTATGGGCCCGAAGCAGATCGCCGGTGTCATGTCACTCGTGCGGCGAGGCCAAGCTGCCCGAAAGGGCCTGGAGTTCGACGAGACTGCCGACGCCGAGATGGTGGCCGAGGTCGAGCACTACCACGAGCTCAAGTCGTTGGCGTTGTATGCGACTGGCCGCATCGGTGACGACGGCATCATCGATCCACGCGACACCAGAGACGTGGTTGCTATGTCGCTGTCGGCTTGCCACAACAATGACGTCAAGGGAGCAGAGGGATTCGGTGTCTTCCGATAAACCAGTAGTGACGCAGCATCCGATACGGCGACTCTTGGTCGCTAACCGGGGTGAAATCGCTCGACGAATCTTCCGTAGTGCCCATGACATGGGTATCGAGACCGTCGCGGTTTTCGCCGACGGCGATGCCGACGCTCCATTTGTGCGCGAAGCACATCAGGCGGTCGCCCTTCGGGGACGCACGCCAGCAGAGTCGTATCTCGACGTCGCCAAGGTCCTTGCCGCTGCTCAGGCCACCGGTGCCGACGCAGTGCACCCTGGCTACGGCTTCCTGGCTGAGAACGCAGACTTCGCTACGGCAGTCATAGACGCTGGCATGACGTGGGTTGGTCCGTCCCCGCATGCGATTGCATCCATGGGTGACAAGCTCGCAGCCAAAGCGTTGATGGTCGAGGCTGGCGTACCCACGCTCCCGTCGGTCGAGGTGACCGATGAACTCGACGTGCTTGCCGCGGCGACAACGATCGGATATCCGGTGCTGGTGAAAGCCACTGCGGGTGGTGGCGGCAAAGGTATGCGCGTCGTCGAGTCTGCCGATGAACTCATCGATGCGGTCGCCGGTGCCCAACGCGAAGCCGCATCGTCATTCGGCAACGGCATTGTCTTCTTGGAGAAATATTTACCAGCTCCCCGCCATATTGAGATCCAAGTTATGGGTGACCAGCACGGTTCGCTCGTGCATTTGTTCGAGCGCGAGTGCTCCATCCAACGCCGTCACCAGAAGATCATCGAAGAGGCTCCGAGCCCCGTCTTGGACCCATTAGTTCGCGACGCCATGGGTCAAGCAGCGCTGGCTGCAGCGCAAGCGATTGGGTATTCATCAGCAGGAACGGTTGAGTTCCTTCTCGATGGCGAGGGATCCGACGCTGACTTTTGGTTCCTCGAGGTCAATACTCGAATCCAGGTCGAACATCCGGTGACCGAAGAGATAACCGGTGTCGACCTTATTCGTGAACAGCTGCGGGTCGCATCTGGACTGCCGCTGGGGTTCGCCCAGTCGGACTTAACGATCAGCGGCCATGCGATCGAGGCCCGACTTTACGCCGAAGACCCTGCGAATAACTTCTTGCCGGTAATCGGCACCCTGCATGTGTTCGAGCCACCCGTATCGCCGGTGGCACGGATCGACACCGGTGTCGAAACTGGTTCCGTCGTCGGCGTCGACTTCGATCCCATGTTGGCCAAGGTGATCGTGCATGCACCGACACGAACCGAAGCTGCTTCTCGACTCGCGCTCGTGCTGGACACCATGGCAATTGCTGGCGTGACGACGAACCGAGACTTCCTTGTTGCCACATTGCGCCACGAAGCTTTCCTTGCGGGAGATACCACAACAGACTTCATCGACCGCGTCCAACCCCGGACGTCGGTAACGGTCAACGACGCGCTGCTCACGCAGGCAGCGACTGCAGCTGCGATGTTTGGTCAAGAGGTCAATCGGTCCAGTGCCGGTGTGCTTGGTTTCCTCCCCCGCGGTTACCGGAACTCATCAATGCCGCCCGAGACACAGACATTCACACACGGCGATCACACCGTGACGGTGCGGTACCAAGCGCACCGCGGTGGTGTTTTTGAGGTCGAGTTGCTGATCAACGACCAACCGGCAGGCACGCCAGCTCAGGTTCGTGTGGTCGACGTGCAGCTCGACAACGGAACCATCACGATCGAAGCCGACGGTGTCCGGACTCCTCACCGGGTTACCCCGACCAACAACAGTCTGGTTGTGCAGAGTCCCGCTGGCACGATCGAACTTGAACAGGCTGCCCGGTTCCCTGATTACGGATTGGTCGCGGTGAGCGGGGGACAGACAGCTCCTATGCCGGGCAAGGTGCTGACCGTCCATGTTGCATCTGGCGACCAGGTGAACGCAGGACAGCCGTTGGTGATCATGGAGGCCATGAAGATGGAGCACACGATTACTGCTCCAACGAACAGTGTTGTGGTCGAGGTTCGCTGTGCTGTTGGTGATCAGGTCGACAACGGTCAGGTGCTGGTCATCCTCGACGACGAGGTGTCGCCTGCCGCTGTCGACTCGTAGCAGATCCGCTCTCCAGCACCCTTGAATCCTCCGCACTGTTGCTGTAGCAAATTGCATGAAAAGCATTGACAGGTAATTTACGGCGCGCGTAACGTGCCGTGGTGAGCTTTCTGGGAATGGACGTCGATCGTGTTAGTGAGTTCACCGGACGACTACGAGCCGGGGCCGACCTGGTTGACGATGCGCACTACTGCGTAATCCAGGCGGAGTTGCTTGCAGATTTGCCGGTGGTGTGTGCACCAGCGCTCCATGACATTGCCCACGACTTTGGCCGGTTGGCTGATCGGATTGACTGGGCTGCTGACCAGCTCAAGAATATGCGGCTCTCGTTCGCCCGGGTATTTGACTGGCGTGACTTGCCACACCCAGTGCGGACTCCGGTCCCGGTTCCGGGAACGACCGTGACCTCAACATCACTCGAGGTGCACGCCGCGCAGTGGGATGCGGTTCCAACCCATCCGTGGGATCAGGTTCACCAACTCTCGAGCCACAACTCCTACCACGTTCGCGGGGGAGTCCAGGTGGTCTTTGACCAAGGCGTCCGGAGCTTCGAACTCGACGTTCACCACCAGCCAGCTGGCGAAGTTTTTGCACCGCTCGAGCCTGGATTGGTCAGCCCCTGGTTAGGTGCGGGGAGCGTGGATGAGCGGGTTCTGCCCAGGTGGCACGTCTATCACGAGCTGGGCGTGTCGTTTCGCGAATACGAGGTGTTGAGCGAAGGACTCGTTGCCGTCGCTGCCTTGGATACGGCAGACCCGCTCACGATCTTCATTGATATGAAGGACGGTTTTGATGACGTGCACACCGCCGACGCCTTTGACCAGGTGCTCCTCGATGCACTTGGTACTCGCCTCTACACGCCAGCGATGTTTCAGTCCCGAGCCGGTGAATCGGCCACACTCCTCGATGCCGTCAAACGTCAGGGGTGGCCCCAGGTCGCCGAATTGCAGAACCACATCATCGTGGTCATCACCGATGAGATCGATGGTTATGCCCGACCGAATGCGCAGGCCTTTATCGCTCCACCTCCCGTGTTCGTCGAGGTACAGGGGGCTGTGCAGCACGTTCCGCAGCCAGACGCGGTCTTCTACAACGCTAACGCTCGTCGGGTCGGGCCAGCAGAGATCGTCGCGGTGCACACAACCGACACGCTGTTGCGTACCTATTTCAATCCTCGCTGTGCCACGAGCTTCTTGGGGGAGGTTGCAGCCAACGCCCACTACCGCGCCGTCGACATTGCTGTGAGCGACCCGACATGTGGGCCGTCAACTCTGGCCCGGCCGGTTGGGGCGCCAGGGCCCGGCTGATCAGCGGCCACTTGTGCTGGCCCTATGCGACGTGGAACAGGCGTTGTGATGCATCGAGTTTTACGAGCGAACCGGAGAACGCAACAACGTCTCCTTCGCAGACGACAGGCTCAGACTTGATTGTGGTCAACGCAACCACTCGGCCCGAATCGGCGTTCATTCCATCGGCCGAACCAATGAACGCTGCAACTCGTTGCACGCCACGCTCGGCTGATCCGACCCGGACCACCTCACCTGTCCACGTGACCTTGTGGCCCTGGTAGACCTGCTGAAAGCGAGCCGAGATGCCGGACGGATCAAGCCCTGAGTTGAAGAGTTCGTTCAGCACGGTCGCTTCATCAAGGCCCACGTTGGTGACCAGACGGCTCTCGCCGTTCACCCGCTGGTCGTCTTGCGCGGAGAAAACTGGTGCATCGATGAGAGCACCGACATCGGTTGTGTCTTCTGGGTGCTGTTCCGCAACGACATCACTGTGTTGCGGTTCGGTGTTCGCGATGTACTCCTGCGTCTCGGCAGGTGTTACGTCGGCGGTGTGAGTCGGGCGGTCGAAGGTTTCCGCGGACGCAACCAGATGGCAGATCGAGTCGACGAGTTTGTCGTGGTTCCGTTCAATGCCGCTGGTCAACAGGTGCGCGTCGCGGTTGGTGATCTGAGCCGATGGCCAGTACGTCAACAACCGAAGAATTGCGGCCCGGTGAGAACCGGTGAGGTAGCGGCTCAAGAGATCAGGCTCATCGGTTTGCACAGTCACCACGGCATCGAACTTCGGGTTTCCGGTATCGACGGTAGACGAGCTATCGCTCATGCGTTTGACGAGTTTGAACTTCGGGGCCTCGGATGCTGCGAACTTGACGCTGAATTGGGTCACGATCTGCTTCTTGTCGCCTTTGTGCACCGGGGTTATCGGAACCACATGAGACTTCACCTGACCCCGGGCGACCGGACCAAGCTTGCTGCCGTCACCGACGAACTGGATACCAAGTTCGTTACTAGCCGATGCCCAAGCAGCGGCGGCTGCAGTCCGATGGCGTGACTTTTGGATTACGACGATCGCGACCATGGTGAGGATGACCAAAACCGGCACAGCGAAGATCAGCGGCTGGCCTGGAAAAGTGATTGCGACGGTCGGGTCAAGGGTTGGGTCATCTGACATGAGGCTCCTGACAGGGTGCGCAGCACCTGCTACTTCCCGATCGGCGTTCGCAGAAACAAATTGAGGAGTTGCGGGCTCACTATCGTGTTCAGGAGCAGGCAAAAGTATCCAGTGAAGAGATGGGTATTCGTTAGCTAGCCACTGGGTCTTGGTGCCATAACGCGCAGTAGCCCGGGGCGAACCCCGGGCTACTGTCCAATTCTCACCAACACTATGGCGAAGTGGTTGTTGCTGTCAGAGTGACAGCAGTGTTGACGTCAGTAGATCTCGATGAGACCGGCTGCGCCCTGGCCGCCACCGATACACATGGTGACAACGCCGTACTTGGCACCCCGACGTTTGCCTTCTTGCAGGAGGTGACCTGCGCAACGGGTGCCGGTCATGCCGAACGGGTGACCAATGGAGATCGAGCCGCCGTTGACGTTGTACTTTTCGGGGTCGATACCCAGCGTGTCACGGCTATAGAGACACTGGCTGGCGAAAGCCTCGTTGAGTTCCCAAATGTCGATGTCGTCGACGGTCAGGCCGTGGCGCTTGAGCAGCTTTGGAACGGCGTAGATCGGACCGATGCCCATTTCGTCGGGTTCGCAGCCGGCAACAGCCCAACCCTTGAATGCGCCCATTGGTTCGATGTTGCGGCGAGCCGCTTCCTCGTCGGACATCATGACGACAGCGGCAGCGCCGTCGGACAGCTGGCTGGCATTACCAGCAGTGATGTAGTTGCCCTCGCCTCGGACAGGAGACAACTTCTGCAGGCCCTCGATGGTGGTCGTTGGGCGGTTGCACTCGTCGCGGTCGACGACATAGTCGACAATCGTCTCTTCCTTGGTTTCGCGATCAACCAGCTTCATCTTGGTGTCCATGGGAACGATTTCGTCTTCGAAAAGGCCGTTCTCTTGGGCAGCTGCGGTGCGAATTTGTGACTGCAAGCTGTACTCGTCTTGAGACTCGCGTGACACGTTGTAGCGGTCAGCCACGATGTCGGCGGTTTCAATCATGGCCATGTAGACGGCGGGGTACTGCTCTTCGAGGGCAGGATCCATATTGATCGCGCCGCCCATGCCGGGGCTTGGGATAGAGATTGACTCGACGCCACCAGCGACGACGACGTCGGACATGTCAACCCGGATGTGGTTAGCGGCTACGGCGATGGAGTTGAGGCCAGAGGAACAATGCCGTTGGATGGTGTTGCCGCCGGTCTCGACAGGAAGGCCTGCGAGCAGGCTTGCGAGGCGACCGAGGTTGCCTGAGCCGTGTGCGCCGTTACCGAGCGCGACATCTTCGACATCTGCTGGATCAACGCCGGACTTGGCGACCGCATGTTTGATGGCGTGAGCTGCCATCGACATGGCGGGGGTCATGTTGAACCCGCCGCGGCCAGCCTTGGCCAGGCCGGTGCGGGCATAAGAAACGAATACTGCTTCGCGCATCGCGAGAACTCCAGAACTAAGAGACGGTCCTACCACGCTAGGTCGCAGCACCCCTCGAAGGGAAGTTGAGATTGCGCAAGAACGCGCTTTCTTCCCGACGGTCGTCTGGTGGCCGTGTCTATGCGGTTGTCATAACCGGCCTATTAGGGGGCGAAACACCGATCGACAGAGCCGACCAACCGAGGTGTTCGTCAGTACTGGGTGAGGTCGGCGAACGGGCTCGTTGGTTCACAGAAGCTTATAAATATGGCCTCGAATGCGGCGGCGAACAGGCTCCACTCTTCGATGGCTCCGTCCGGGCCCGTCAGACGGTCGATCATGGTGACCTCATCACTGAAGCCGTTACCGCACAGCGATCGGGGATAGATACGTTGCCCAGCCGCTCGATGACTCCTTGATGAGCGAGGACTCTTTGATCATGAAGGCCCGGCCAGGCTGTCCCTATGGATTCGATGTGTTTGGGGTCACAAAAGCTCAGGGAGCGTAGAAGATTTAGACTGGGTTCGAGGTTAAGAGTCCACGGTTGAGCCGAATGGCGCTCGTTGCCCACACAAATTTCCGGTGCTAATTGCAGACATCGTGGATTCTGTGAGACCGTTTCGCATGGCTGAAACAACTATTTTTACGGCACGCCGCATCTTGACGATGAACCCGTCGAATCCCGAAGGGACAGCGATTGCTGTCCGTGACGGTCGAATTTTGGGGGTTGGTTTGGCAGAAGAACTTGCTGGATGGGGCGAACACGTAGTCGACGATCGCTTCGCAGACAAGGTGATCGTTCCCGGGTTCGTCGAAGCCCACTCCCATGCAATGTCCGGTGCCATGTGGCAGTTTCCCTACGTCGGTTTCTTCGATGTCCGTTCTCCTGACGGCACCGTGATTACCGGTTGTAAGAGCATCAATGCTGTCGTCGATCGGCTCAAGGAACTCGACGCTGAGATGCCTGCGGGTGAGATACTCCTGGCCCGAGGCGTCGATCCGCTGTATTTCGAGGGCGAGCGTATGTACGCCGAACACCTCGATCGGGTGTCAGAAACCCGCCCGATCTACATCATGCACGCCAGCGGACACCTAGCGACCGTCAATACTGCCATGTTGCAACGTGCCGAAATCACCCGCGATACCACCATGCCTGGTGTTGATCGTGACGAGAAGGGTGAACCAAACGGCGAGCTTCAGGAGCCACCGGCGATGGGCTTGTGTGTCGAGGCCCGCGCCCAGTTCATGGAGGCTCGACTAACACCCGACGGAATCTTGAACTTCGCTTACGAGGCTCGCAACGCCGGGCATACCACCGTCATCGATCTGGCAAGTGGCGCACTCGATGAACAGGACATTTCGGTCTGGCGATCAACCGTCGATGCCGATGGTTTTCCGGCTCGTATGGTCGTCGTCTCGTCGGTGCCCCAGGACCGACCGGCTATCTTCCCCGAGTTGGCGGCCAGGGCTGCCCAACTCAAGGGCGAAGAGAGTGATCGACTTCGCTTTGGCATCGTGAAACTGTTCCTGGATGGATCGATCCAGGGATTCACGGCACGAATATCTTGGCCCTACTACTACAACCCGCCCGAAGGCCACCCCGGAAACGGCATCTGGCTGACCGCACCCGATCAGATTGCTGACATAGTCGAGCACTATCACCGCGCCGGTCTCACGGTGCACTGCCACTGCAATGGCGACGAGGCCACCGAGGCCTTTATCGGCGCCGTTGAAACAGTGCTCGAGCGGTATCCGCGATGGGATCATCGCCACACGGTTACTCATTGTCAGCTGACGACACGTGCCCAGTATCGGCGCATGAAGGCGCTGGGTATGTGCGCCAACATCTTCAGTAACCACGTATTCTATTGGGGTGACCAGCATCGCGACTTTACGGTTGGTCCCGAACGCGCCCGAGGCATGGATGCAGCTGCCACTGCGCTTCGAGAAGGTGTTCCGTTCACGATTCACTCAGACTCGCCGGTGACTCCACTCGGGCATCTGCACACCATGTGGTGTGCGGTCAATCGTCGAACGGCCAAAGGACAGAAGCTCGGAGAGACCGAGAACCTGTCGGTTGAGGACGCACTCCATGCCATCACATTGGGCGCCGCCTATCAGATCAAATTGGATCATGACATCGGCAGCCTTGAGGTTGGCAAGCGTGCCGACATGGCGGTCCTCGACGCCGATCCGCTCGAGATTGATCCTATGGAACTCAAGAACATCGGTGTGTGGGGCACCGTGCTTGGTGGCGTAATCCACCAAGCCGGTGGCTCGTGAGCCCCACGTAATGTCGGTCACCCGAATTCGAAAGGCTCGATGGGTCATCGCGTGGAACGAGGCCGAATCCCGGCACGAGTATCGCAATGATGTGGATGTTGTGTTCGACAATGACACGATCGTTGCTGTTGACAACCTGTATGCGGGTGAGGTTGATGTCGAGATCGACGGCCGCGATCGATTCGTCATGCCGGGCCTGATCAATGTGCATTGCCATCCATCGAGTGAGCCGCTAAAAAAAGGATTTCGCGAAGAGTTCGGCAACCCTCAAATGCATATGAGTCCTCTGTATGACCGGGCGTTTATGTTGCAGACCGATGCTGAGGGTTCTTGTATCGGCCTGCAATTCGCACTCGCCGAGCTACTCAAGTCCGGGGTCACTTCGGTCGTCGACTTGTCTTTCGCCTACAGCGGTTGGGTCGACACTATGGGTGCCAGCGGCATAAGGGCTTGGATCGTGCCAAGCTTCGCGTCCTCGCATTGGTCCACAAGGAATGGGCATAGCGTGGACTATGTCTGGGACGAAGAGCGAGGTCACCAACTACTGCACGAGGCAATCGATGTCGCCACCGAAGCGGAGCGTCACGTGAGCGGCCGTATCTCCGCCATGTTGGGCCCGGCGCAAATCGATACGTGCACCGAAGATCTACTGATGACGACACTTGCAGCCGCTGGTGATCATGGTTGGAAAGTGCACACGCATGCAGCCCAAAGCCTGGTTGAGTTCTATGAAATGACGCGCCGCCATGGGATGACGCCGGTGCAGTGGGCCAATGATATTGGGCTGCTCGGACCTGATTGCATCTTGGCGCACGCCATGTTTATCGATGAACACAGCTTCACTCATTGGCCAGGTGACCGCGACCGTGGGCTCTTGGCCGACACTGGAACAGGCGTCGCTCATTGTCCGGGCGTTTTTGCACGAAACGGCCAGGCGCTCGAGGACCTTGGCGGCTACGTGCGACGCGGAGTTCGACTCGGTATCGGTACCGACAGCTTCCCGCACAACATGCTCGAAGAGATGCGACTCGCTGCGATTCTGGCCCGAGTGGTCACTAGTGACGTGACATCGGTGAGCACCGCGGAGGTATTTCATGCCGCTACGATCGGTGGAGCTGACCTGGTCGGGCGTAGCGATCTGGGCCGCCTCAGCGTGGGCGCAACCGCCGACTTGGTCCTCGTCGACGTGTCGCACCCGTCCATGATGCCGGTGCGGGACCCACTGCGCAGCTTGATCTATACCGCTGCGGAGCGCGCGATTCGAGATGTCTTTGTCGATGGGCGACATGTGGTCGTCGACGGTGAGGTCAGCACAATCGATGTGGCGTCGGTCAGCGAGCGTCTCCAGCTTGCTCGCGACCGGGCAGAGGCGAACGCGTCGTCGCATCACTACGCCGGTCTGACTGCTGCCGAAGTAGCTCCGCTCAGCTTGCCATCGTCCTGATGAACCACGCATATGCATGGTTGATGACGAGATCCAGGTTCATGAAGCTAGCGGCCGGTGCAATCCTTGTGTTTACTGCGGCATGTTCGAATGGTTCGGCACCTGGATCTACAACTGCTGGTTGCGCTCCTCCCCGTAGCTTTGCGGACGAGGCTGCAGATTTGGTCGTAGCACCGCTGGGCGAGCCGGTATGGGTGATGGCAACCGCCGAGGCTACGTTCTCGTCGCCCCGCGTGGTTGACCTGAACGGCGATGATGTGCTCGACGTCGTCCAAGGGTTCGGGCAAGACACGTTTGGCGCTCGCGAGTCGTCCGTCATCGCGACCGACGGTGCTACTGGCGCCCTGCTCTGGAAGTCGACGGGTCATGAGGACCTCGTGGGGTCGGCCACCTTCGCCCATCTCGGTGGCGATGACGCCGTCGATGTCATTATTGGGGGTCGCCGCGGGGCGCTTCTCGCTATTGATGGAGCGACAGGGTCGTTGCTGTGGTCATTCGATGATCAGGGCGGCCGATGGTTCAATTTCTATACGTCGCAGATCGTGGCTGATCAAAATGGCGACGGCGTCGTCGATGTTGTTGCTGCTAACGGTGGGCTCGTGATCGCCGAACCCGAGGAAGGCATGGGTCTGCCCGATGGAGACGAACGGCAGTTGGGCACGATATTCCTGGTGAGCGGAATGGACGGCTCGGTTATCTCATCGATTCGAATCGTCGATCAGCGCGAGTCGTACATGTCGCCCATCGTGCTGCCCGCCCACGAATTCGGTGAGGTTTCTGTGCTGATTGGGACAGGTGGCGAGACCCTGCCCGGATCGTTGTGGCGGCTTCCGCTGACTTCGCTGACGGCCGACACGTTCGACGGTGCCAAAACTGTTCTCTCTGGGGGCGACAAGGGCGTGATTGCGGCGCCATCGGTAACCAATTTGACATCTGATTGCGTGGCCGACATCGTGGTCCAGGCGTTCGATGGCACCATTACCGCTCTCGACGGAGCGACTGACGAGGTGCTGTGGGCTGTCGTGAACGGTGGGTTTGAGACCTACTCGACACCTTCACTTGGCTATTTCGTTGGGCATGACCAGGTCCCGGACGTGTTCGCTGCCGTCGCTCGGGGTGCATGGCCAGAGTATGAGTCCTCGGATTACATGGTCATAGACGGGGCGACCGGGCAGGTTGCGTGGCGTGCCACGCTGGGCACCTTTGCGCCCAGTGGTTTTGTGGCCGCTGATTTGAATGGTGACGGCCGCGACGAGGTGATTTTTGGCGCGAACAATCTTGCCGAGAACACGCATCAGATGTATGTATTGGACCCAAGTCGAGGGCAACTTCACGAGCTTGGCGAGCCGCTTCCACAAACCACCTTTTCATCGCCCTGGTTAGGAGACCTGGACAGCGATGGGCGACTCGATCTACTAGTCACAGAATCGGCGTATCAGTCAGCGGGCGCAGCACGCGTCCACCGCTACCGACTCGACTGGTTGGCGCCCGACGACATCTCGTGGGGCGGGTACCTCGGCACGATCGGCACCGGCCTGCTCGAGGGCGACTCAGCGTCCGAACTGAACTAGCAGCAAAGCAGTCGCCCGCCAGCGCTGGCGCTTTCGTTCCAAGGAGTTTGACGCGGTAAGAAAGAGGGCCTATGTTGCAGATACTGGCTGAAGGCACTAATCGCTTTCGGCGACAGGCTCAAGGCGGATTGCCGAGCGCCTTACAAGAATTGAGGGGATGCCTTATGGGCACGAATAGTTGGCGCCGAATGCTGGCGTTTTTTTTAGCTTTTTCATTACTTGCGGTCGCGTGCGGTGGGTCTGACGATGACGTCGCCAGTGATTCCGACGAATCGACGTCGACTGACACTGCGTCTGAGGACACCGGTTCCGACGACGCAGAACCAGAGCCTGAAGCCGACGAACCAGAGCCTGAAGCCGACGAACCGGAGCCGGAACCAGAGTTCGTGGAAGAGGTCGGCGGCGACTTTCTGTTGCGCCCCGAGAACATCCCAAGCGATGACCAGCGTGGCGGTGTTGTCGTAGTCGGTTACGCAGGAGCGATTCCTCATACCAACGGGGCCGTATCGTCTGGTTACGCAGTGAACACAGTTGGCCCACAGGTCAACGCCTCCTTGCTCCGTTACAACGACGCGTACCAACCTGTTCCCTATCTCGCCGACTCGTGGTCGATCGCCGACGACGGTCTCTCGGTGTCGCTTGAGCTGAACGCAGAAGCGCGGTTCCACGATGGCGAAGACGTCACATGCACCGACGTCGACTTCAGCATCGAGACTTCCCAGGCCAACCACCCGTTCAAGCCAATGTTCGCACCTGTAACCGGCGTAGATGGTGGCGATACGAAGAGCTGTATAGTCAATCTGTCGCAGCCGCACCCAGCCCTGCTGATTGCTTTTTCGCCTGGCCTGTTGCCAATCATTCCTGAGCACATCTTCAACGATGGTCAAGAGATGAAAACGCACCCACGTAACTCAAACGACGTGATCGGCGCTGGTCCGTTCAGACTGGTCGAGTTCGATGGTTCGGAGATCGTGCGATTCGAGGCCAACGATGACTTCTTCCTCCCCGGCTTGCCATACCTCGATGAGCTCATCTTTGACCTTGGTCTTGACCCAGCGACAGTCACGCTCGGCCTGCAGACTGGCGAGTTCGACATTGCGGCTGGCGATCAGGCGCATGGCGGTCAGAACGTCATCGACTCTCAGAACGACCCGAACCAGCGAGTCAGCAACAAGGGCTTCGAAGCGATCGGGTCGATTCCGTGGATTCAGTTGAATCTGCGCGACGAAGTCTTGTCCGATGTGCGTGTGCGCCAAGCACTAGCCCACGCTCTTGACAAGGAGACCTTCAACGACGTTATTTCTGTCGGCCTGAACAACATCGATCAGTGCGGACCGGTCCAGCGCAACAGCCCGTATTACAACCCTGACGGGAAGTGCTACGAGTTCGACCTTGAGAAGGCCCAAGCCCTCTTGGACGAGGCAGGCTATGGCGAAGGTTTCACGATTACGATGAATCAGTCATCGGCCAACCTGCCGAGCATGGAACTCATTGCCGAGATGTGGGCCGAGATTGGAGTCACCGTTGAGATTTCGCTCGATGCCGACTTCCCTGATTGGATTGCGAAGACGGTTGGCGAAGATACCCAGTACGACGCGACGTGGACCACGCTGTGGAACTGGGGCGATCCGGTCATCGGCGTGAACCGCAGCTACAACTGCGACAATCGAGTTGCGGGCGTTCCGTTCTCGAACATGAGCTGGTACTGCAACGAAGAGCTCGATGCCTTGCTCAACGAGGCTGGTCTCGAGTTCGACGAAGCGAAGCGGGCCGAGTTGTACTTCTCGGCCGCAGACATCATTAACGAAGACGTGCCGGTCATCTACCTGTCGAACCAGGTCTGGTACCAGCGCATGCAGCTCACCTTGCAGAATCCGCCTGAGAGCATCTGGGGCTTTATGGATTCATGGGCTGAGATGTGGGTCGACGCATAGTCCTCGAACTACTGCCGAAGTTGATGTTTAAAACACGATGAAACAGATTGCGGTCAGGATCCTCCAGTCACTTGGGTTGATCCTGGCCGTTATCGTTCTAAATTTTATGCTGGTGCACCTCGCGCCGGGCGACGCGGTGGATTCACTCGCGGGAACCGCCGGTGAGATGAGCCCTGAAACGACGCAGCGCTTGCGCGACCAATACGGTCTCGATGAGCCGGTCACAACTCAGCTCTTCACCTACGTGGGAAACGTGTTGCAGGGTGACCTCGGCGTCTCGATCGCCAACAACAATCGGCCTGTAACCGAAATGATAGGTGAACGGCTTTGGCCAACCGTGCTGCTGTCGATTACCGCCCTGACGTTCGCCGTCGTCTTGGGCGTGATTGTGGGCACCTTTGCGGCCCGACGGCCCGAGAGCGGTTTCAGCCACGGCACAACGGTCTTCGCTTTGGTTGGGTTTGCTATGCCCGCGTTTTGGACTGGGTACTTACTTCTCACCGTGTTTTCGAAGAATCTCGGCTGGCTCCCCATTAGTGGCATGGAGGACCTGCGCTTTCAGGGTGGTTGGTTTGCGAAACAATGGGATCTAGCGAAACACCTCGTCCTGCCCGCGCTTTCGTTGGGTCTGATCTATATCGCCGCCTACTCGCGGCTTTCACGGGCATCGATGCTCGAGGTGCTCGAGTCTGACTATGTGCGTACTGCTCGGGCCAAAGGCCTCGGTGAACGCTCGGTGTTGTTCAAGCACGCGCTGCGCAACGGCATTATTCCTATCGTGACCGTTCTGGGACTGCAGTTCGGTGCGATCCTGTCAGGAGCCATCTTGGTCGAGACAGTCTTCGCCTGGCCCGGTGTCGGCAAGTTAGCGTTTGAGGCGGTCGTCGAGCGCGACACCAACGTTTTGCTCGGCGTGCTCTTCCTCGTGTCGCTCACAGTAATCATCGCGAACTTGGTGACCGATTTGATCTATCGACTCATCGACCCACGTATTCGAGTGTCAGGACCGAGCAATGGGTGATCCGACCGTGTTCGGCATCGAACAAAAATCTGAGAGCTTCGAGCCAAGTGCTGTAGACGAGAGCCGACTGCGCAAGCCGCCGCCGAAGTATCCGGGGCTGCGAATGTTCCGGCGAAATAAGGCGGCTGTCTTCGGCGCGATCTTGCTGATCGTGATCTTGTTTATCACTTTCGTGCTGCCTCTCTTCTTCGACGGCGAGCGCACTGAACGCGTTGGTGGCATCCATCTTGCGCCCGGGGCCGAGGGCTCGACGATGTTTGGTACCGACTACCTCGGTCGAGATGTTGGCCGCATCGTCATGGAAGGCGGCAGCGCAACCCTCAAGGTTGCGGGCCTCGCCGCGCTGGTCATCGTTGGCCTTGGCACCACGATCGGGGCGCTCGCCGGGTACTACGGCGGCTGGGTTGACAACGTGCTCATGCGTATCACGGAGTTCTTCCAAGTGCTGCCAGGTCTGTTGTTCGCGATCGTCATCGTTGCGTTGTACGGAGCGTCGACCAAAACGATTGTGCTCGCAATCGGTCTGATCGCATGGCCGACGATCGCGCGCCTGGTGCGCGCTGAGTTCCTCCGACAGAAAAACCTTGAGTACGTTAAAGCGGCGCGCGCAATCGGCGCTAACGACGCACGGATCATCTTCAAGACGATCATGCCGAATACCTTGCCGGTGGTCATCGTGCAGAGCACGCTCGTGATGGGCAGTGCCATCCTGTTTGAGGCCGGGCTGGCCTTCTTGGGCCTCAGTAACCCCAAAGATCTCAGCTGGGGGTTCTACATCGGTGCCAACCGAAACTACTTCTTGTCGAATTGGTGGGGTGTTACCTTCCCTGGACTCATGATTTTCTTCACGGTGCTGAGTTTGAGCCTTATCGGCGACGGTCTGCAAGACGCGGTCAATCCAAAGCTGCGCGGACGGTAGGACGTGGTGTCTTCTGAAAAGCCGTTGCTGTCGGTGCAGGGTTTGACCGTCACCTTCGACGGGTTCACCGCAGTCAGTGAGCTCTCGTTTGACCTTTTCGAGGGTCAGACGCTGGCGATCGTGGGCGAGTCAGGCTCGGGCAAGTCGGTGACAGCATTGTCGATCATGCGACTGGTCACGCTTGGTACTCGAGCAAAGATCGCCGAAGGCGAGCTCAACTTCCGTATGCCCGATGGATCGATCATCGACCTCGTCAAAGCCGATGAGGCGCAGATGCGAGACATCCGCGGCAACCAGATATCGATGATCTTCCAAGAACCGCTCACCAGTCTGAACCCGGTGTATACGACCGGTAATCAGGTCATCGAGGCGATACGACTTCACCAAGATCTCGACAAAGAACAGGCCCATCAGCGGGCGCTCGAGGTCTTCCAACGAGTGCGTATTCCTGAGCCTGAGGAACGCCTCAAAGAATACCCGCATCAGATGTCGGGTGGCATGCGCCAGCGAGTCATGATTGCGATGGCGCTCTCTTGTGATCCAACGGTGCTGATCGCCGATGAACCAACCACTGCCCTCGACGTCACGATCCAGGCGCAGATTTTGGGCCTCATGCGAACGCTGCAGAACGAGACCGGCGCCGCAGTCATCATGATTACCCACGACATGGGCGTCGTTGCCGAGGTGGCAGACGACATTGTGGTCATGCGCAATTCTAAGCTTGTCGAAACTGGCACAGTCTACGAGGTCTTCGAAGACCCCAAAGAGCCGTACACCAAGGCACTGCTGGCATCGATTCCTCGGCTTGGTTCTATGACTGGCAAGAGCCGACCCGAGTTGTTCGATCTGGTCGAGATGGAGCCAGGCGCGTGAGTGACTTCGAGACTCTCGTCGAGGTCGTTGACCTGAGCAAGCAATTTCCTGTTCCGGGCAAGGCGAAGGTCCATGCAGTCGAGCATGTTTCCCTCAAGATCGGCCGCGGTGAAACGCTGGCGGTCGTAGGCGAAAGTGGCTGTGGCAAGTCAACGCTCGCCTTCTTGATCATCAAGCTGCTCGAATCGACAAGTGGACAAATCCTGCTCGACGGCCACGACATCACCGACGCGAACACCCGAGCTATGCGCCAGCATCGTCAGAAGATGCAGATCATCTTCCAGGATCCTTTCGCCAGTCTCGACCCTCGCCGTTCGGTTGGGTACGCGGTCGGCGAACCACTGATCGTGCATGGCGAAGAGTCAAAGGGATCCGCGCTCGACGAACGGGTCGGGGCGTTGTTTGAACGCGTTGGGCTCGAACGCGAACACATGCTGCAATATCCGCATCAATTTTCGGGCGGTCAACGACAGCGCGTCTGTATTGCCCGGGCACTCGCACTGCGCCCCGATTTGGTCATCGCCGATGAGTCGGTTTCCGCGCTCGATGTATCGGTGCAGGCTCAGGTCATCAACCTGATGATGGAGCTTCAACAAGAGATGGGTCTCAGCTACTTGTTCATCAGCCACGACTTGGCCGTGGTTGAACGGATGGCACACCGGGTCGCCGTCATGTACCTGGGTCAGATCGTTGAGCTCGGCCCCCGTTCGGCCATCTTCGAAAATCCAACACACTCATACACGAAACGCCTGCTCGATGCGGTGCCGATCGCCGATCCGCGCCAACGCCGTGAACGGCCGCTGCTGACCGGTGAGATCCCGAGCCCTCGGTGGGAACACGGCACCTCGCCCGAACTTGTCAACCTGATCGAGGTCGAACCTGGGCACTTCGTTGCAGAGGAATAGATCACAGAGGAGTTGCTTGTGAACGATGCGCCAGACATAGCAGTCACCGTGATCGGTGGTTATTTGGGAGCGGGCAAGACCACACTGGTCAACCACATTCTGCGAACCGCAGACCAACGAATAGCGGTGCTGGTCAACGATTTTGGCGATATCAACATCGACGAGGATCTGATTGCGAGCCAGGATGGCGACACGATCTCGTTGTCTAACGGCTGTATCTGTTGCAGTTTGGTCGACGGCTTTTCATCAGCGCTCGAAACCGTTCGAGGAATCGAACCACGACCCGAACGGCTGGTGATCGAGTCCAGTGGTGTGGCCGACCCGGCGACTGTGTCGGCCTACGGCCACGGTCCGGGACTGACACTCGATGCCACGATCGTCGTCGTCGATGCAGAGATGATTCGAAAAAAGGCAAACGACGTTTACGTCGGCGACACGATCATTGGCCAGCTGCGATCTGCAGACATCGTGGTCATGAACAAGATCGACCTGGTGAGCGATCAGGATGGTCAACTCACCGAAGACTGGCTAAGGGAGCGATGCCCAGATGCGGTGATCATCGGTGCTGCTAATGGAGTCGTAGACCCAGCCTTGCTTTTCGGCGTGGTCGACACGAAGGCGCCCGGCAGCGGACCACACAACCATAAGCAACACAGCGATGAACACACGAACCACCAACATGCAGACAGCTTGTTCGAGTCCTGGTCATGGTCGAGTTCTAAGCCGCTGAGCCGGTTGGCGGTGGAACAGCTGATGCAGACGATGCCGGACGAAGTGGTTCGGGCCAAGGGACTGCTTTTGCTCGACGACGAGCCCGAACGCATCATGACCCTGCAACGGGTCGGCCGCCGATGGACGCTGCACCCGTTTGGTTCCCGAGGCCACGATGATCAGAACCGGCTAGTGGTGATAGGTTTCCACGGGGCGATCTCCGGCGACTGGCTAAAGGAAAAGCTGTTATGAACACGACGTCATTCATTGCCGGCATGCCGAAAACGGAACTGCACGTTCATCTCGAAGGTTGCCTGGAACCCACGATGTTGCTGAGGCTTGCGGCAGAGAACGACGTGGACATTGGTATGGCCACCGAGGCCGAGATCTGGGCGGCTCAGGACTATCCGGATCCAGCGCTTCCGCATTTCCTGGACTATCACTACAAATGCCTGCAGGTCATGGCAAAACCCCAGGACTTCTATGACGTGACCTATGCCTTTATCGAGACATGCCGCGACAACAATGTGCGTCATGTCGAGATCATGTTCGGCCCCATGGCTCACTTGGAACGCGGCATTAGTTTCGCGGATCAGTTCGAAGAAATGGAGCGGGCCCGCTCCGACGGCCACCGAGATTTCGGGGTGTCGGTGCTCTGGATTATGTGTATCGACCGTGAACACGATCCCGCCGAAGCGCTAGAGATGCTCGACTTGGCCGAGCCTTATCGCGATGCAATCACCGGGCTTGGGATGGCGTCCTATGAGAAGGACAACCCACCAAATAAATTTCTGACCGCGTACCAACTCGCCAAGGAGCGCGGCTACCGACTAACGGCTCATTGCGACTGTGATCAGGACAACTCGACTGAACATATCCGTCAGTGTCTTGACGAACTTGGTGTTGAGCGGATTGACCATGGGTTACACGTGCTCGATGATCCTGCGCTCATCGAACAGGTGCTTCGTGATCGAGTCGCTCTGACCATGTGCCCGACGTGGCGGCCACGAGATCCTGAACCTCGACGGATGGGTCCGGTCAAACGCATGCTCGATCTCGGGATCAATGTGAGCCTCAACACCGACGACCCATCGGAGTTCGCAAGTCGGCACATGACGCACATGATGGCCGAGGTACTCACTCGTTCCGAGATGGGGAACGATGACATGGTGGCCTTCATGCGTAATGCGTTTGAGGCTGCCTGGATCTCGAACGAGCAGCGGGCGGAATACCTGAGCGAACTTGAGGCCTATGCCAGCTCCTGACTCAGACGAGGCTTCTGGTCACTTGCTGATGAGTGCGACGATGAAGCCGGACTCTGCGGTGAAAGGCCGAATGTCCCAGCTTTCGAGTTCAAGCTCGATGGTGAGCCCCGCTTCGTTGATGTTTGCACGGAAGTCGTCGACTGCGTAGTCACGGCCCAATCCGAAGCCGACCGCGAGCCGTCCCTCGTCGGTTAGGCAGCGACCTAACCGAGTCAGCACTTCGACTCGTGTCCTCGGTGCAAGGAAGGTCGCGACGTTGCCGGCGCAAACGATCGCGTCGAACTTTTCGGTGATGCCATGTGCGGCAAGGTCGAACTCGGCCAGGTCAGACACGATCCATGTTGGTCCTGGGTGATCTTCCTCGGCCGCGGCGATGAGAGTGGGATCGACGTCTACCCCAATAACCGTGTGACCAGCTTCGGCCAGGTGTCCACCGATCCGACCCGGTCCGCACCCCGCATCGAGGATTCGAGACTTCGGCGGAACAAGTGTGTGTATGAACCGAGCCTCACCGGCGAGGTCCTTACCTTCGGCTGCCATGGTGCGGAACCGTTCGATATACCACGACGAATGGTTCGGATCGGCTTCGACCTTGGCCATCCACTGACTTTGCTCAACCACACTGTCCTCCTGAGCAGCTCATGCGCGCTGGATAAGTCATCAGTGAAGCAGCAATAGACCGGTGTACCGCCCAGATTCGCTCGGATACGGAAAATGCGCCGGCTGCAAGATTCGTTCCCTTCTCGCTCTTCATCGCACATGGGAAACTTTTGCTGTGTCGCTCGTTGATTGGACTCTCCACTGGCTGTATCACTCGGCTCCGCAAGACGAAACCGGCCGGTTCTGGTACCGCGTGGTGTGAAATTCCTGGCAAGATTGAGGCAATGCGCGTCCTTCTCACAGTTCTGTTCGCCCTGACGGTGGCTGCGTCGTGCGGTGGCTCGTCTACACCAGCTCCAACCCAGGGGACAACGTCAACACCCACATCGAGTCTTGCGCAAACGGCGGAGCCTGAGCTAGCGTCCGAGTCGTCGCAGCCTGGGCCTGGTGGATTCGGCTTCGACCGCAGCGATCCCACCACGGGAGTTCGCAATATCATGGACGCCTTTGCTGCAGACGAGGAGACGGCGACCTGCATTTATGACGCATGGGGTGATGTCGCCAACGTTCCCCCGGCCGAACTGACGCCCCAGCTGATGACCTATGAGATCTGTGGCACGTCGATCTTCCAGATGATCACTGGCGACCCCCGGTTTACCGGTCAAGACGAATAGAGCTTCACTCGTCCTTTCCGCTAGCGCTCCAGCGAACGCGGATCAAGTCCTGACGGGCGGTGGCGATTACTGTCAGACCGTCAGCTACAGCATCAAGCGAGGCTCAATGACAACAACGATCTATCCAGCTCGACGGGTCATCACAATGAATCCGGCGTGTCCATTTGCCGAGGCTGTCGCAGTGCGTGACGGACGAGTCCTCGGCGTAGGCACGGTGGCCGAATTGGCTGGTTGGGGAGACCACACCGTCGATGACACGTTCGCCGACAAGGTACTCACGCCAGGATTCATCGAAGCACATACCCATGTCATGTCCGGTGGCGTGTGGCAGTTCCCGTATGTCGGTTTCTTCGACCGCAAGGACCCGCAAGGCAACCTGTGGACAGGGTGTACGAGCGTCGACGCGGTGCTCGATC